>Ga0224555_1000185_pt1 | contig 91224 bp, 75 predicted proteins | sample 714S23034metaG_FD_180687 | JGI IMG/M metagenome (GOLD analysis project Ga0224555, IMG submission 180687) | Peat soil microbial communities from Stordalen Mire, Sweden - 717 S2 30-34 | ecosystem: Environmental > Terrestrial > Soil > Wetlands > Peat | place: Sweden: Norrbotten County, Stordalen... | reverse complement strand
CGGTCATTTCTGGCTGCGGTGGATTGAAAAACTCCGTATAGACTTGAAGGATCGTTGTCTCATCGGAGAGCCCGTAACGGTCGGGCGCAGGCGGAGCTTGGTGCAGCACAATGTCCTGGCTTAAACCGGCCTTGCGATACGTGTATAACACATCCGCCGTCAGATTGCTGAATGCGCTGGCGTAAACCACTTGGTTTGGCGCCACAATCGAGCCGTTGCAGTCCTGCAACCGGGCAATGACAGCGTTCGAACCGCTGGCCACATCGTAGTACGCCAGCCCAAAAACAGTGCTGGTGAGCGTCTTGCCGTCAGGAGTCGTGAGGATCACGGCCCCATTCGGGTTGTTGGCATTGAGGGACCACTGCACTTGGTGCCGGCCTTGGATGGCTTGGGCGCCGTTGGCCGTGGCATCAACCTCTTCCACCGAATCAACATATTGGCCATCTTGCGGATAGCACAGTCCTGTCGCCAACTCGGTGTAGGATTGCAAATGGGTTGTGACCGCACCGGACTGATTGGTTTGCAGCACAGTCCGTTGCCAAACCTTCGAATCCGGACCGCGCTCCACGCAAACAAAGCCACCGGGAGTTGGCGCGCCTGCCGGCTGAAACTGTGCGATGGCGCTGCAAACTGCCCAACCGCAAATGACAACGTGTAAGACTCTGGCTAACAGAGACTTGAACTTCATCGTAAACTTGACTTGGCTTATTGTTCAACTCCAACATGGCCGGAAACGCAACGAAACCGGCCACCCGGAGCTTGGTTAATTCACAGACAACAACAATAAACTGATACAGCGCCCGTTTCTGTTGTCAAACGGTTTTTTGATTAAAAGGCCTTTCTTTTTTTTGTAATGCGACATTCGTGTTTGAAATATTGGGCGCTGATTCCGTCCGGGTTCAGTCTCCCACCGCGAACACGCTGTAGGAGTGCGGCAGCAATCGGACGTTGAACGATATGCGCCGTTCTTCGCCGCCGGGACGCCTGGGTCCGTAACCGCCCAGCATTTGCGCCTGCCCGGTCAAAACCTCGCCCGTCACGATGTTCCGCAGTTTGTCTTTGTTTCCCGTCACGCTGACTTTGACGCTGGTTGCCGTCGGCAAAAATGACTCGACGATGAACGTGTTGTTGTCATAGGCGAACAGCGCGACCTTGGCGGGGCCGTCCAGCCGAACCGGGAAACCCCGCATGACGAAGTTTTTGATCGCGCTCACCACTCCCGCCGGCATGTGGTAAAGGTCGTTGAAATTATCGGGAATCACCCAAACATAAAGCGCGCCCTTGCCATAACGATCCATGAGTAAAATCGGATAGCCTTTGCCGCTGGACATGGCGCGAATCAGCGCCCAGGCGTCATTGGTCAGGAAATCCACCTCCGCAAACAGAATATCCGGATTCGCTTCATTGGTCATGGGGGTTCCGCTGCCCGAGCCGAAGCCGGTCCAATACTGGTGCGCCATGATCTTCCGCCCGGGGCAACGCGCTTCGACGATTTCTTCGATCCCCTTTCCCTCCAGCGCGTGGAACAGGCCGGAGGTGATGACGACCGATTTGCCCGCCAGCAACTGGTTTTTGATTTTTGCCACGATGGCGGGATCAAACTTGGCTGATTCCGTCAACAGGACCAGGTCGGCATTGGTTGGAAAATCCGGGTGCAGATCAATCGGTATGCCGATGTTCCCCAGGTAATTGTGCAGAAAATCCTCACCGGAAGATTGAAAGGGCTTGTAGCTCTGGATGCCGATCGGCTTGCCCAACTTGCCGAGAAACCCGTCCACCTGCTCCAGGGCATAACCCGCCACACGGGCCATGGAAGGCTCCTCCTGTCCGGCCGGCGCGTTGGGTTTGTATTTTCGGAGCATTTGGTCATAGTCGAAACTGGTGTGCATGTTCTGCCAGTTCGTGCGGCTGCCGGGCACAATAGGCCCCGTCAGCAGCCCCCAATGGAACAGCATGATTTCCGGGGCCTTGGCAAACATCGTGTCCCACAGTTGCTCGGCATAGCGGTCCACTTCGCGCACGCCGAACGTGTCCACCCAGCCGCCTCCGTTGCCGCCGGGTTTGATGTTCTCGAAGTAGCGAAAGATTTCGTAACTCTCGTACTGCTGGAGGTTCTGGTCGGTGGTCTCCGGATCGCGGGTTTCGGTGCCGGTGTAAATGCCGTCAAAGAGCCTGGGTTCGTTGTCCAGATCATAGCCAAGACCTTGAAAATGCTCGTACCAGTTGGGGAATTTGATCACCAGCTTCATCTTCGGATTGATGGCCCGCGCCGGCTTGATGATCAGGTTTTCCGCCGCGTCGTCCATCAATTTGAGGCGGAAGTCGGTCCAGCTTTGGCCGCCCTTGGCCGCAATGTCCGAATCATACTTCGTCGTGACGAAGAAGAAATCGTCCTGGATCAGCTCGTCGAAATGGCGCGCCGCCAGTTCGGCCGCGCCTTTGACAAACTCGCGGTCTTTGGGGTTGGTGTAGCAGAAGGACTTGAATTGGCCGCCGATGTTGCCGTCGCTGGCCGCCATGCCGGCAGCCACGCGGACACCGTGGTCGAGGAAGAACTTCTTCACGCGCTCCAGGGTCGCGTCATCCGCCAAATCCCGGTTGCGCTGCACTTCGATATAGACTTTATCGACCTTTAACTCGCTGCTGATCCGGGTCCAGTCATTGCTCAGGGTTTCCGGGTCGCCCAAGTCGTTCACCACGCCCACAGGGATGTAAATGGCGGTGCTGAAGTTGGTGTACTGGCCTGCGAGGCATGTCGCGCACGACATCGCCAAAACCGCAAACAAAGTCCAATTCTTTATGTCCTTCATCCTTGGAGAATGGGTTCCCCACGACCGTTCTGTCAATCAGTCACGCAAGAATGCCCATGATTAGTGCCGGTTTGGGGTAAATCGTTTCGTGCCTTGGTTTGGCTCAAAGAATCGCTTTGATTCACTTTGAGTTCGCCAGAGTGGGGCTGGGTGGGCTTTGACTGGTGGGCGCACTTCATCTTCTTGTGCGCCAATGGCTTAGGCTTGGTGGCGGAGGCGCCGTTTCGGTTTCGAGGCGCTTTGACTGGCCCTTCCCCGAAGGTGTCGGTGGGCTGAATGTCCAATTTTGCCTTCACATCGCCCCGTTGCACGGCCAGGACATAGGCGGCGATTTTCCGGGCCAACTTGCCGCCACCGTAGGTGTAGGCCAGCGACGGCACTTTCGCCGCGTCTATCAGGGGCTGGACCATTTTCTGCCTCATCTCTTCCATTTCGGCTTTCTCCTGTTGCTCGCACTGGCGGATGTATTCAAAAGACTCCCGCCGGGCGCGGTGCATGCCGTGCTGCAACTGGACCACGCTGCGGCAGAAGCGGTTCAGGACGCGGGATTTGGCAAAATCTGCGGCAAGGCGGTTTAATCACACAAGGACGTGAAGGAGCAAGCGAGGAGGCGAGTCTGAATTGAGAATCTGTCATTGAGAATTTCTCATTTGCCATTCGGAAAGACGGATCGGAAGATTTTGCGCAACGATGCGCAGTTCCCAGGAATGGCACTACGGAACAGCCGAACAAAGGAGGCTCCGCTGGAGCGTCGCCCTGCCAATTGGACGGACATTGCGAGGAAGCGCGGCGTCGGAGGGGAACGGGACGCTTTTAAGCCCCAATCATTAGCGACTTGTTTGGGAGCGCGACCGTCCCGATCGCATCCGTCGGCGTCTCGCCGACGGAATCTGGCGTCCGAAGCCATCCCGCCATTTTGGTGAGTCCCCGGCCATTTCGCTAATGATTCGGGTTTTAAGCTGGAACTGGGAGAAGCTGTGGCACTACCCTTTGGCCATGAAAATCCACTGTAGAATTAGCCTTCTGTTTTTGGTTTGCGTGTCTGCGGCTTTCGCGGCGGAGAACCACCATAACTTCGCGGTATGGGAAAAGGCGATCTCCGCCTATGAACAGATGGACGCGACCCGCCCGCCTCCCAAAGGCGCGATTGAGTTCATCGGTTCCTCGACCATCGTGCTCTGGAAGACGCTGGCGCAGGATTTTCCCGGCCGGCCCGTCTTCAATCGCGGCTTTGGCGGCTCGGAGATCGTGGATTCCACGCACTTCGCGCCAAGGGTGATATTCCCTTATTCTCCCAAGATGATTTTCTTGCGCGCTGGCGGCAATGATTTGTGGGCGGGGAAACCGCCGGAACAGGTCTTTGCCGATTTCAAGGAATTTGCGGAAACGGTCCACGCCCGCCTGCCGGAAACCAAAATTGTCTTCATTTCCTTGAGTCCCACCCCGTCACGCTGGAAGCAGCATGAAAAGGAAAAGACGCTCAATAAGATGGCAGAGGATTACATTCGTGGAAAACCGTTCCTGCAATACCTCGAAACCTGCGATCTTCCGCTCGACGCAGCCGGCCAGCCGCGCCCGGATTTATTCAGGCCCGACCAATTGCACTTCAACGCCGCCGGCTACCAGCTGCTCGCCGACCGGGTGCGTCCGTTTCTGCCGAAATGAATGTTCCAGCCCGGTCTTAATAATGGTGACCCGGCAAGCAGTTCCGCCTTTCCATATGTTCAGGGAGCGGGTGCAGGTCCCGGGGCGGCCGCGATGTCTCCATAGACCACGCCACGGCCGCCAGTGGTGCAATAGACGCGGCCGAAAATGCGCGGGTCGCCCGTCAAATGCGGGATGTAGCCAAATTGATGCTGGTCGTCATTGATGCGAACCCAATTCTGCCCGGAGTCGTCGGATCGGAAAAGCCCCCGGATCTGGCCGATGGTTCCAGCCAGATAGAGCGCGGGAAAGGTCTTCCCCGGCGCAGGTTTGCCGAAGCCCAGGGCATCGGCGGTTCTGACACCGTCAAGCCTGGCAAAGTTGGTCCCGCCGTCGGTCGAATGATAGAGGCCGGCGCTGGGAAGCGCCACCCATAGGTCGCCTTCCGTGCCGGGAGTCGCACAGAAAGAACCACCGCCGCGCTCGCCAAATCTTCCCTCCCCCGCTCTCGGCGAAAAAGATGCCCCGATGGGAAAAAATCCGATTGCCCCGTCCTTGGAGGCGAGGACTTTGCCCTCGGACGGGTCGAACGAGTAAAACCGGGCCGGGTTAACCGGGTCGGCAATCACCCGCACTCCGTTCGCCAGTCCAGCACAGATAATCCAGGTTGCGCCGCGATCCTCGGAGAGCCACGGTGGCGCGCGCCTCGGACTCCAGACGATGATCCTGCCATCGGCTGAAAGCGCAATGGCGCCCCCGCCCTGGCTGTTTGTTGGTTCATTGGCAAGGGCCTTCCAAGTCGCGCCGCCGTTCTCCGAAATGGCCGCATGCACCGGGTCTCTTCGTCCGCCAACGCCGGTGCGGACAATGAGAAGCGGATTCTTCCCGGCGAACTCCAGGTCCTCCGTGCCGCCATATCGCGGTCCGGCAAAAGCTCCTTTCGCGGGCGACACGTCTAAATCATCGTGCCGGAAACCGTCAACATCCGCCACGCCGCTGAGCAAATGCGCCCCCTCAGGCGGACTGAGCAACGACCACGGCACCGTTTCCTCAAGGCCCTGGTCGAGGAACACCCAACGCGTCGGCTTGCCGGCGTCCGCCTGGGTGGCGTTGGTGCAACTCCAGATGCCGTAACCCGTGCTGATCAGCACCTGGTCGGAATTGAATGGATTGATCTGCACGTCGCCGATCCAATGGGCGGTCAGCGGGACGGTATAGGGCGCCTCGGAATGGTCCCACTGAGCGGCGCGCACGAGTGGTTGCCAACTGGCGCCTCCATTGGTGCTGCGAAATATCTCGTCGCGCGGAGTCCAGTGGTCAAAAGTGGAAACCATGATGGTGGACGCATGCCGCGCATCAACGGACACCCCGCCATAGCCGAAAGGCAGATGGCGTTCCTTCGGTTTGACGGGCGTAATGTCCGTCCAGACGCCATCCCCGGGGTTGAATTTCCAGACTGCGCCATCGGTCATGGCGCCCGGTCCCGGCTCATGGCCGTAAGTCAGGTAGAACAGCCCGTCCACGGAACGAATAAGATGAATGGGCCGCAAGCCGATCGGTTGGTTCGCCACCGCCTGCCAGCTTTGGCCCGCATCCGCGCTGGTGAACAGATTTGTTCCGATAGCCGACACGGCGGCAAAGATCACAGGCGTCGGAGCGCCGGTTTGTCCGCTGGACGGGTCACACACGACTGCGACGATACCCACCGCCTGTTGCCGGCCAAAGCCGGACTCAGGCGGCGCGTTGGAGGCGTCCGACGCTTGAGAATTAGGATTGACACTTGGGAAGGTTTCCACTTTTGCCCAATTTGCCCCCCGGTCAACGCTTTTCCACAGCCCGTCGCGGCGCGAGCCGAAGAAAAGGACGCTGCCCAGATTCGGATCAACGGCCAGGCGCTCCCCGTTGAAACGCCCGTTCTCGTTGCCGCCCATTTTGAAGGGCACATCGGCGCGCTGGAACGTCCTTCCCCGGTCGTCCGAACGAAGAATGGCGGCCCTGCCCCATTCATAAGTGCCGGCAGCGAGATAAAGCCTGTTGGCATCGCGCGGATCCACCGCAATGCTCTCGATGCCGAACAGATTATCGTCCACGGCGCTGATCCAATCGGTGATCGGGACCCATTTTTGCCCGGGCGAATCCCAACGATACGCCCCGCCCACGTCCGTCCGGGCGTACATCAGCCCCGCCTCGCGCGGATGCATGATGATGCCGGTGACGAACCCGCCGCCGCCCATGACGGCGTTGCGCCAGACATACGGGCCGGAGGCGGGCGGCTGGCTCGATGATGGCAATGCTGACGCGATGAGCAACGCGAGAATGCTGGTAGCTTTCAAAATATCAATCCTTCTCAAAAACGGTGCCGGCAAGCTGACAATTTCCTTGCAAGGCGATGTCCCGGGAGGAGCGCCCGACCAAAATAGTGAAATCACCTTTTTCGGCCACCCACCCCTTTTTGTCAGGGTCATAAAACGAGAAAGCGCCCTGCTCCAGCCGCACGGAAACTTTCTGCTTCTGCCCCGGCTTGAGGGACACCTTGGCGAAACCCTTCAGCTCCTTCAGGGGCCGCGCGACGCTGGGCTTCATTTCCTGCACATAAACCTGCGCGGCTTCGGCGCCCTCGCGATCCCCGGTGTTGGCGATTTCAAATTCCACTGTCACCGCAGGATGTTTCGCATCGTTATCGGTCGTCAGCTTAAGCCCGGAATAATCGAACTTCGTGTAAGACAAACCGTGGCCGAATGGAAACAGCGGCTCGATGTTTTTGGCGTCGAACCAGCGATAGCCGACCAACAGGCCCTCGGCGTAAGTGACGGTGCCGTTTGCCCCGGGATACGCGTGGAGCGCGTGCGCAGGCGAATCGGCGAGTTGTTTTGGAAAAGTGCAGGGCAGCTTGCCCGATGGGTTCACGTCGCCGAATAGAATTCGCGCGAGGGCGTTGCCGCCTTCCATTCCTGGATACCAGGCGTAAAGGACCGCAGGCGCCTTCGAGAGCCATGGACCCATTTCCACCGCGGCTCCACCCATGAAGACAACGGCAGTCTTTGGATTTGCCTCCACGATTTTCTCGAGCAATTCATCCTGGCCGCCCGGAAGTTTGAGATCGGGGCGGTCGGTCGTTTCCGCGTCGTAACCGCCCTTGTGATTGAGGCCGCCGACGTAGATGACCACGTCCGCGGACTTGGCCGCAGCAACGGCGTTCGAAATCAGTCTTTGGCTGACGGCGGGAGGCACAGGCATTACGGCTCCATGATCACCCCTGACCCTGCCCACCGGGGCCTTGTAGCCGCGGGCATAAAGGACTTTCACGCCGCTGCCAAGACGATTCGTGATGCCCTGGAGCGCGGTGACTTCGAAGGGGGCCTTGATGTTGGCCGCCCCTCCGCCCCGCGCAAACACGCTGGCGGCATTGTCCCCAATCACGGCGACGGTCTTGATTTTCGCCGGATCGAGCGGAAGAAAGCCTTCATTTTTCAGCAAGACGATGGATTCCTCAGCCACGCGGCGGGCAATGTACTGATGCGCCCTGGTGCTGAGGACGCCTGTGTTTATGGAATTCACCGGCGCATCGGCCGGATCATGAATCAGCCTCAGCTTGAACATCACGAAGAGGCGGCGCCCCACTTTTTCGTCGAGCACAGACATGGGGAATGTGCCGGCTTTCAATCCTTTCAAAAATGGATTCGCCAGATAGTTGGTCGAGTACGGCGGGTGGGTTCCCATTTCCAGGTCCAATCCGTTCATGGCGGCCTGTTCGGTGCTGTGAACGCCGCCCCAGTCCGACATGAGCAGTCCTTTGAACCCCCATTCCTCCTTGAGAACTTTGTTCAAGAGATAATCGTTATGGCAGCAATGCTGGCCGCGGAACTGATTATACGCGCCCATAACGCTCAATACTCCCGCCTCCTGCACGGCGGCGCGGAACGCCGGGAGGTAAATCTCGCGCAGTGTCCGCTCGCCCATCTCGACGTTGATCGAACGGCGCTGATATTCCTGGTTGTTTGCCGCAAAATGTTTCGCGCAGGAACCCACGCCCCGGGCCTGTTCGCCCTCGATGTAATTGACCGCGATGCGCGATGTGAGATACGGGTCCTCGCCCAGGTATTCAAAATTGCGTCCGCATAGCGGCGTACGCTGGATATTCAGGCTCGGCCCCAGCATGATATGTTTATGACGCTGTTTCGCCTCCTCCCCGAGGACCGTGCCGTAGAGGGCGGCCAATTCCATGTTGAACGACGCGGCCAGGCCAATCGTTGCGGGCATCGCGGTGGCGAAATCATCCTCGCGGTTGAGATTCCGAAATCCTTCCCCCACTTCTTCACGCACGCCCATCGGGCCATCGTCCATCCACAAATCGGGAATGCCCAGCCGCGGCACACCCTGGGCCGAGAAAGTGGACTTGCCGTGGACCATTGATACTTTCTCCTCGAGGGTCAGGCGTGACAACAAATCCGCCACTCGCTCGTCAATCGATTTTGTTTCGTCGAGATACGCCGCTTGTTGCGCGCCGATGAGCTGGCCGGTCACGGCGGTCGCGGCGGCCAGGGCCAGCAGGAAGATGAATCCGTCTTTGATGATTAATGCGTGAATCATGGCTTAATTTCGGCAGTCAGTTTTCGCAGAAAGAACCTCAACATGGCGGGAAAGTTACACTCCCGCGACGAGACGACGCAAGATTCGATTGCAAGGTTGTCGATTGCAAGGTTCACTTTGCCGTTCCGCTGCGTTCCAGAAGCGAGACCGCCCGCCTCAGGGCGTCGGCCGCAACAGGTTTCCGCCCAAGTAACTCTCGGGTGGGCCGAGATAGCTTGATTTCAAACCACCCATATCGACCACGAGTTTCTGCACGACGACGCCGGGATCGATCATCCAGATTTTCAATATGTGATAACCTGGTTTTGACAGCGTGAACCGGGCCCGGGCATAACGCGCGTTGTCCTCAACGGACTTTTCCCAGTCCCGGTTGCCGTTTTGCGCGCTGTAATGACCCGGCACCAGGGTGACAACCTGCGGCGGCTCATCGTCAAACGAAATACCGAAACGGAGGCCGCGTCCGGCGATGAAGTTCAAGGTCGGCCCGGTGATCGCCGTGGCTTCCACCCGGCCAGTGTCAAACAAATACATCCGGTATTCCAGGCAGGGCGAATCCTTCCCCGGCGTTGCTGCGGGCGCGTCCACCGGTCCCTCCGCCCTCATGCCCGACAAAGTGCGGCCGTAATCCTCGATTTTGATCCAGCGGCTGGCGTCGAAACCGGTCTGTTTTGTGAAATGCTCCGGTTCGATTGAAACAACGCCTTCGCCTTCGACGAAACCGCGAAGGGAATCGCGCGTCACTTCCGTTGGGTTGAGGGACTCCATTTTCACGGTGAGGTTGGTGCCGGCCCCGGCGATTTGCACCGTGCCGCCAGCCTTTTGCCGTGGAGCGGCGGTCCAATCCACACTGACCCAGAGACGTTTTTCCTTTGCGACCGTGCCGTTTGTTTCGCTGAGAACAATCCAAGGCTCGCTGGCCAAGGCGGTGAACCCGAAGGGTGTCTTTCCTTTATTGAAGACATCCATGTAGTGACGCTGCTGGTTGAAGGGATCGAATTGCGGCAGGACCGCTTCGTTGGTCGCGCCGGGCCAGACGGCGTCGGAACCATCCAGCGCCACGCCCATGGCTGGAGCATCAGGCACGGCAATCTTCGTGAGTTTGACCGAGCGCAAGGTGTTCCGGGCCGGATCCCTCCAGTTGGTGTAGCCAAGGACCGGCTGGTCCATGAAATGATCCCACTTTCCATGGGCAAAAGTTTTGTTGAAGTAAGTCATCAATTTCGTCTGCGCCTGAAACAACTGCCGGGTTTGCACTGCCATGTCGTTGGCGCTGGCGCGGCCCTGCCGGGAGTAAGCGGCATTTCGGGCCGCGGCCAGGTAAAGCTCGTTCAATTGCGCTGCGGCCTTGACCGGGAAATACACCAATTCGTAGAAGGCATCCCGCCTGTCTTGCGGGAGCCGGCTGTAGATGGCGCCGGCTTTGCCGTTGAGAGCCTGAAATTCCGCCTGCACACGCTCGAATTCCTGGTAGTGGTTCAGGCTGTAGGTGTTTGCGTCGAGCAATTCAGGTTTTCGCCGGCCATTGTATTTTGTGGACTTCTCAATGACGTCGGCAATGTCCTCCGCGAACTCCGGCCCAAATTCGCGCTCCGCCCAAAGCCGGGTGAATTCGTTCAGGTTGCTGTTGGTCCACCGGGCTGTGTCCCAGGCCAGGTTCATGAAGTAATCGATGGGAAACTCGTACCCTTTGAAGTGCCCGACATTGACGATCCAAATCCGGTCGGCGCCGTATTCTTTGGCAAGGGACAACTGGTCCCATGTTTTCGCGATGGGGCTGGCGTTGATCCATTGATAGCTCCGCGGCCCTCCATGGTAGTCAAAATGGTAATAGACACCCGCTCCGCCCGCCCGCCGGCGCTCGTCCAGGGCGGGGAGACGGCGGACATCCCCCCAGTTATCGTCGGCCCAAAGCAGCGTGATATCGTCAGGCACGCGCATGCCCGCGTTGTAGAAGTCCTGCACTTCCTTGTAGAGGCACCAAGCTTGGGGAACGCGGGTCAAATCCGGGTGTATTTCCCCGGCCAGTATCCCGCGCTGGACCTTGACGATTTCCTCTGTCAGGTCCTTGCCGATGGGCGCGCCGCTGTCGTTTTCGGCGCGCAGGCCCATGGTGAAAATGCTCTCGAAGGCTTTGTTGCGCCGCACACCTTCGCGCCAGAACTGTTGCAGGGCCGGCTGTTGTGCGGGGACGGAATAATTCCAGTTGTGATATTTTTCCCCGTAATTGGTTGCCCAATCCCACTCCTTTTGCGCGCGAAGCATCGGCTCCTGGTGCGACGTGCCCATGACTATGCCGTATTCGTCCGCCAGCCGGGGATTTTCCGGATCGTCCTCGTTGAAACGGTTGTTCCACATTGCGGGCCAGAGGTAATTGCCTTTGAGCCGCAGGATCAGCTCAAACAAATTGGTGTAAAATCCCCGGCCGTAATTGGCCGTCGGCGGATGGCCAGGCACCGCCAGCGCGCCGTATTTTTCCTCCACCCAACGGGTCAGGTCAGGCGCTTCGTCATTCAAAAAAATGCCGCGATACTTCACCGACGGCGGGCCCTGCACGTATTCGCCGGCCTTCACAAAAAGGGCCGTCTTGTGTTTTACCGGGACATCTCCCCACCAATACCACGGCGAGACCCCGATTTGCTGCGAAAGATCATAAACGCCGTAAATGGTTCCCCTTTTGTCGCTCCCGGCGATAATCAATCCATTGGCCACTCCCGGCATCGGTTCCGCCACAACCTGGATTAGGAACGTTTCCCATTTGCCGGCGATGGCTGCGGCATCGATCTTGCCTTCGCGTGCCAGGCGGTCGATCACCCGGCTTTTGCCAAGAGTGCCGATGATGATTGCATCGGGACCGGGGCTGTTTTCCTGGCGGCTGAGGGCTGGCGCTACCCCGGTGACGCGGGCAACATCCGCCTGCAAGTCGTTGACCGCGCGGATTACGCCGGCAAAGTCGCCCGACTCAACATGGATGGCTGCGGCGGCCTTGTCTTGCACGATGGTGAAACCGCCGGGGCTCTTGACGTTTTCAACGTACGGCGCCTGGCCGAGGGCGAGGGCGTCAGAATGAAAGAGAAACAGGCAAAGTCCGGGCAGAAGGCAGGCAAGGCCGCGCACGGTTGCCCGCCCCAAACAGGTGTTCGGGTGAAGCTTCATTTTCGTCAGAGCGGGCCATCATACATTGTGTCCGCGCAACATCAATGTTTCTCACCCCGGCGACGCCGGCAGAGGCAACGAGGGCGCAATTCAGCTTTTGACAAAGCAGGCTCAATCCGAGGTGGGGACGGCTCGCCGAGCCGTCCAAGGTCGCCTCGGCGAGGCGACCCTACCAAAAGCTGACCTGCGCCCAGGCAACAACATACGACGAATGGCCGATTGACTAATATCGCCTGACATTCCAAGATACCAATTCGCAAAGTTGCGGGAATGAAAAACGAATCGGAGACGTTTAAGACGCAGGGGCCGTCCATGCTCTTGCCGTTGCGCACGCTCCGAGCCGGACCTGGCGGCCGCGATCGGCACGAACAGGCGAATGTCATGAATTAATTCTTGAAGAGGTACACTATTATGTCGGAAAAGAGAGATGAAGTTGTTTCAGCAAAGTTGGCGAAGATGACCCTGGCGGAAAAATGCGGCCAGGTGCTCACCTTCACCTGGCGCGGAGCTTACCTGACGCCCTCCGGGATCGAACAGGTCACAAAACTGCACGCCGGCGGCCTTTGCCTGGAGCCGTACGCGCTGGAAACATGCAAGAACCTGTATTGGGGGCGTTCGCAGGTGGATCCAAATTTCAAAAAGCCGAAGGACTATTTCGACATCGCGCACACCTACTTCGACGACCATAATTACGGCGTGAGCGTGACTCCGGACGAGCTGACGGTCGCCCTCAACAAGCTGCAGGAAATTGCCATGAACCGGCCCTCCGGCATCCCCCTGCACATCACCATCGACATGGAAGGCGATTTCAAAAACGATTACACTTCCGGCCACGTCGTCCAATTCCCGCCGCCCATGGGCATGACCGCGATTGGCGACATCGATCTGGCTTACAAGGTGGCCAATACCCTCGGCAAGCAGATGGCGGCCATCGGCATAACGCAGTTCTATCACCCGGTCTGCGACGTCAATATCAATCCATTGAACCCCGAAATCGGAGTGCGCTCCTTCGGCGATGATCCGAAGCTCTGCGCCAAGTATGTGGAGGCCACCGTGCGCGGGTATCAGGACGCCGGCATTGTTGCCACGGTCAAACATTTCGCGGGCCGCGGCGATTCGGCGACCGACGCGCACGAGGTGCTGGATGTCTGCCGCGCGGATCTCAAGCGCATGCAGGATGTCGAGTTGGTGACCTTCCAGGCCGGCATTAACGCGGGCGCCAAGGCCCTCATGACGGCCCATACAATCTTTCCGGCTTACGACAAAGAGTTCCCCGCCACCTTGTCTTCCAAAATTCTCACCGACCTGCTCAGGGGAGAAATGGGATTCAAGGGCGTCATCGTCTCCGACGCCATCGGGATGGCCGCCATCCTGAAAAAGTGGCCGCTCCCACAAGCCTGCGCCATGGCCATCAAGGCCGGCGTGGATACCATTCTGCTCAAGGCGGACGACGAATCCCGGTCCCAGTGCCTTTTCGGCATCAAGAGCGCCATCGAGCGGGGAGAGCTTTCCGAAGAGCGGCTCAACGACGCGGTCCGCCGGCTCCTCTGCATGAAGTACGACCAGGGCCTGTTCGAGAAAGCCGGGAAAATGGATCCGGAGAAAACCAAGGCACTCGTCAAGAGCAAGGAAGTGGTCGAGTTCTCCAAGGAAGTGGCCCACAAAGCCCTTCTGGTGGTGCGCGACGACAAAAAGCTCCTGCCGTTAAGCAAGGACAAGAAGATGCTGGTCATTGAGCAGCTCATTCCGTATCCCTTCCTGGGCAAGGACCTCTACAGCCATCCCCACATGTTCTGCGAACAGATGGCCAAATACTCCATCAACCTCATCCTGGACGACACAGGCTTTCACGCCTCCGACGAGGATGTCGCAGAAGCTCTGGCACTGGCAAAGGGGACCGATCTCGTCGTCATGACCAACTACTACGCGCGCATCGAAAAGCGGGGCAACAACCAGCATTTGGTGAAGGCGTTGAAGGATGCCGGACACACCGTGGTTGTCGTGACGAATTTTCCCTATATCAAAGGCACGACCAAACAGGCCGACGCCGTGGTCTGCAATTTCTCAGGCTCCCCTGATTCGATTAGAGTCGCCGTGGACCTGTTGTTCGGGGCCGTAAAGCCTTATCCGTCCACGAAGATGCCCATCGACCTCAGCAAGGAAAAGGAACTGGCCGCCGCTGAAGCCGCCGCGCCCCAAAAGAAGTCCGGGGACAAACCGGCGAAGAAGAAAGCCTTCGCATTCGGGGGCAAGTGCTGAACCAACAGACCGCATAACCGACAGGGGAAAAAAATGCCGAAATCCGCTGCGTTCGACGTGCGCGATATTTATACCATCGCGGGACTCAGGATAGCCGCCATTTACGAACAGAACAAAATGACGGTCCATTTCCAGGGTATGTCCAAGACCCTGCAATTCCCGCAAACGGTGGCCCTGCAAGGCGCGCCCACCTGCTCGGTCGGCATTTCCCCCTACGGCCTCTACAACCGGCTTAACGACGCGGGCCGGCTCATCATGCTGAACCAAAAGGCGATCCAATTTGCCTCCGCCCCTTTCGTGCGCATCGGCGGCAAGTTCACCATGCTGACGCAAAGAAAGCCGCAGGACGCCGAGAACCCCGATGACATCCCGGCCATTCAGAACTACTACCATCCCCCGATTGCGGAAAAAAACATTGCCCTCACCATCGCCACGCCGTCGCTGGAGATTGCCTGCAAGCTGGGGAAGGTGAAAATAATCAGGAGGCTGATTTCCCCCTTCCTGTCGGGAGGAGAACAGACGTTGATGCCATTCGGCGTGGAAGAGTTCGAGGTGGAAAACGCAGCCGATGAAGCTCAGGAGATCACGCTCGTTGTGCCCAAGCCGTCGCTGGTCAACCTTCAGGAAAAGGAGCTAAAACCGACCGACCAGGACAGCGTCTATATTTGCTCCTCCCCTGTCCATGGCCACGCGCATAAGGAGTTTCAGTCCGCAGGCGCGCGGGGAGTCGTGATGGGAAGCACGGAGAGCCAGAACCGGATGGCGCTGGCAGTGGCCGAAACACCCGGCGTCGCCGTGGACGTCCAGACGTATTTCTGCCTGAACCGTTACAGCCAGGATCTCCTTTTGAATGCGGACGGCAGCTTCTACGAGAAACGGCAGCCGCTTTCGAGAAGCGATTATGGAGCAGCCGTCAGCCTGACCTTCACCCTGGAACCGGGCGCGACGAAAAGAATTCCCGTGGCCGTCGTCTTCGACTTCCCGGAGCAGGTCTTTCTTGACGGGGCCAAGTTCGAGCGCAAATACGTCCGGAACTTTGCAAATAAGGAGGAACGGGCCTCGGACATGGCGAAGCTCGCACTCGACAACTATCCGGGTTGGTGGGACCGAACGGTGAAATTCCAGAAACGGATTTTCGATTCCATCCAGGCCAGCCCCTCCTACCAGAACGACCGGCCCGGCGCCCTGCGCCTGACCCGCCTCATGCTCAACGAGCTGCATTTTCCATTGTCCAACGGCGCAGTATGGGTTGATGATGGCCAGGGTAATGAGCGTGCGCGGTTCCTGGAATGCTTCGATTACGCCTACATCAATCCATCTGACGTGGACTGGTATTCCATGGTGCTTCTGATGCTGTTCCCACGCGTGGAGAAGGAGCTTTGCCAGAGCTTCATCAACTCCATTCAGGCCGAGGACGCCACTCCGCGCTTCTATCATTTCCACTCCTCGTTCGTGGAAGCGAGAATGCATTACCAGCAGCACCCGGAGGAATACGAGGATGTGTCGATGACCCAAATCTGCGACGCTTTCAAGGTCAAGGGCAGCGTGGCGCATGACGTCGGCGCATTGCCCAAGGGCCATGCCCTGCGCAATGTCAGCGATTACGCATGGTACAATAACAACTACTGGGTCGATCTCTTCCCCAAGCTGGTGATGCGCGTGCTGCGCAATGTGAAGTTCACGGGGGACATCGAGTTTCTGCGCAAGAATTGGGAAACGCTCAAGTTCGGCCTCGAATCCCTGCTCAAGCAGGATTACGACGGCGACGGCGTGCCCGAGGGCTATCCCGACGAGGTGAAAAACACGTTCGACAATCTTGTCCTCTTCGGCGCGGACGCTTATGACGCCACGACGTTCCTGGCCGGCTGCAAGGCCATGATTACCATGGCGGAAATGTTGAACGATCAACCGGCCGCGGCGCGAATCCAGGAAGCGTTCGACAAGGCCAAGGCGAGTTTCGAGAAGTTATGGCGGGATGGAAAAAACAAGAAGGGCGACAAGCTCCAGTACTACGTTACCTGCTTCGATCCGAAAACGGGCAAAACCAACACCGACGTCTGGACCAACCAACTGGACGCCCTCTGGTACTTGATCGCGATCGGCGAAGAGTCCTTCATCCCGGCGGATCGCGCCAAACAGATCCTTAAGACGATTTACAAGAACAACCGCACTTTCATGGGTTGGGCGATGGCTCGCACCGAGGAAGGCGAACCGGTTGAATCCGATCAGGGCAAGGATGTCTATACCACTTCCAATTACGTGTTCGCCCAGCTTTTGGACTACTACGGTCTGGTGAAGGAGAGCAAGGAGGTCTATAAGCACATGGACAGGGTGGTGTTCGATTACGGCAATTCCATGATCACGCCGGACAACCTTAGGGCTGAGTTTGAACAGGAAGCGGGAGAATCCGCCCCCGGCCCTCACTACATCGTTGCGGCCTATCCCCGGCCTGGAGCCGTCTGGACGCATCTGATCATGCAGCACATCAAAGACCTCCAGGCGAAAAATGGCGCGACAATCATCGATTCAAAATCCCTCATATCATTCCTATCCGAATTATTAAAAGCAGATTGACGCATTTATGAACTACGACATCACCTTCGTCGGCCACATGTGCTACGACGAAATCATCCCCTTCGGGGGAAAAGCGGTCGTCGCTCCAGGCAGCGCCGTGCTTTGCGGCGCGATGGTGGCGGCGCGGGTGGGGAAGAAAGTTGCGGCCGTTGTGAAAATGGCGAAAAAGGATGAAAATATCCTAAAACCCATGAAGGACGTCGGCGTGGACACCTACCTCGTCCCGAGCGCGGAAACCACGTATTCGAGGGTGCTGCACGAATCCGCAAACGTGGACGAACGCAAATTGACCATCGTCAAAACGGCGGGATTGATCGCCATTGGCGACGTGCCGATGCTCAATTCAACCTGCGTCCATCTGGCGGGGATTTCCGACACTGAATTCGACATGCCGCTGATGCAAGGTTTGAAAGCCCGCAAGCACAGCCTGTCCGCCGACATGCAGAGCTTCGTCCGCCACGTGACACCGGTGACGCATGAAATAGAGTTCAGCGACGTTGCAAACAAAAAAGAGATTGCGGCGATGATGGACAAGCTCAAGCTGGACGTTGTGGAAGCCCGTATTCTGACCGGAACCGAAGATTTGGAGAAGGCCGCCATCATTGTCGAATCGTGGGGCTGCCCGGAAATCCTGATCACGCATTCCCAAGGCGTGCTGGCGCGGGTCAAAGGCCAGACGTACTATGAGAAATTTTCCAACAACAGCACGGTGGGCAGGACAGGACGCGGGGATACAACCTTCGCTGCTTACCTGTCTCACCGCTTGGATCACGGCGAGAGGGAATCCTTGAGATTCGCCGCCGCGCTGGTTTCGATCAAAATGGAAACCCCCGGCCCCTTCAAGGGAACAATGCAGGATGTCGCGAAGAGATTGAATGAAAAGCATTCCTCCCAGCAGCATGTCCCGCGCACATAAGAATCATTAATGAGCGAAAAATCCCAAAAACTGTCCTTTTTCGAAAAGGCAGGTTACAGCGCCGGGGACGCGGCGGCGAATTTCGTCTTCATGACGATGATTCTGTTCCAGGCCAGCTTCTACGTGGAAGTGTTCGGCCTGACCCCGGGCCTGGCCGCAACCCTCCTGTTGGTTTCGCGTTTGTGGGACGCATTCTTTGATCCGATCATGGGGGTTCTGGCCGACCGCACCAAAACCCGCTGGGGCAGGTTCCGTCCCTGGGTGCTCTGGACCTCGATTCCATGGACCGTGGTGATGGTGCTCGCCTATACGACGCCTCATTTCGGAAGGACCGAGAACATCATCTACGCCTTCGTCACCAACATCCTGCTGATGACGCTTTATTCCTCGAACAACATGCCTTACTCGGCGCTCGGCGGGGTCATGACTGGTGACGTGAATGAACGAGCCAAGCTCAATTCGTTCCGCTTCATCTCGGTGAACATCGCCCAATTCATCGTCGGCGGTTTCACCCTGCCATTGGTGGCCAAGTTCGCCGGGGCCGACCACAACAAGGAGCGCGGTTGGTCCATCACGATGACCATTTGGGCGTCTGTGTGCCTGGTTCTTTTCCTGATTACTTTCTTCTCGACCAAGGAACGCATCGAGCCTATTTCCAAGGAAAAAACGCCCTGGAAACAGGATTTTGCAGATCTCTTCAAGAACCGCCCGTGGTTTCTCATGTTCTTAATGACACTGACGCACTTTGCCATTTTGGCGCTCCGAGGCACCGCGCTCTACAACTACTACCACTATTATGCGGACAAGGGTTCCCTCTATGACTGGTTGAACAAGCTGGGGCTTACCACCGCGGCAGGCGCTCACTCGACCGGGATTCTTGAATACCTGGGCTATATTGTCCACGGTGATAGAGCGAACCTGGCTGGCTCCAACGTGGCTGATGTCGCCTACAGCCTCTTCAATATGCTGGGCACGAGCCTCACCGTTCTGATCATATTTCTTTCCCCGCCACTGGCGCGGCGATTCGGCAAGAAAGCCGTGGCCATAGTCGGCTTCGGACTGTCCAGCATCAGCGCTGCGGCGTTCTATTTGCTCAAGCCGGATAATGTTGGCGGAATGATTGCCCTGACGATCCTGGGCACAATCGCTTACGCTCCGACGATTCCCTTGATCTGGGCCATCTATGCAGACGTGGCAGATTACTCCGAATGGAAGAACGGACGGCGCGCCACCGGGGTCGTCTTCGCGACGATCTGCTTTGCCCTCAAAGCAGGCTTGAGCCTCGGTCAATCGGTATTCCTCTGGCTCATGGAGGCTTTCTATGGCTACGATCCAAAGTTGGCGCCGACACCCCAAACCCTGGAGGGCTTCCGCATGTTTTCCAGCATTTTTGTCGGCATCCTCTTCGCCACCTGCACAGTCTTGTTGGTGGCTTATCCACTCAACAAACGGCTGACCATCCAGATCTCCGACGAATTGGCGGAACGCCGGAGAAAATCCGCCCTGCAAACGCCGTTGCCCCAGACTTGATGAAAAATGACGCCGTTATTCCCTTTATCTGCCTGTTTATGGGCTTCGCGACGATGATCTCCCCCGCTCAGGAAACACCAGCCTTGAAGGATGTCTTCAAAAAGGATTTTCTTCTCGGTGCGGCGATAAATGATTTGCACTTCTCCGAGCCTGCCCGCGCCAATTGCGAAGTGGCGCTGGTTGAGAAGCACTTCAACTCGGTCACGCCGGAGAATGTGATGAAATGGGAGAGCATTCATCCCGCACCGGGTCATTATAATTGGGGGCCTGCGGATCGTTATGTGGAGTTTGGCGTCAAGAATGGGATGTTCATCATCGGCCACAATTTAGTCTGGCACCGCCAAACCCCGGCCTGGGTCTTCCAGGACGATTTCGGGAACCCGCTCACGCGCGATGCCTTGTTGCAGCGAATGCACGACCACATTTTCGCGGTCGTCGGCCGTTACAAAGGCAAAATCGCCGGGTGGGATGTCGTCAACGAAGCACTGGAGGAGGACGGCACAATGCGCCCATCGCCCTGGCTGCAGATCATCGGTGAGGATTACCTGCTGAAAGCGTACCAATTTGCGCATGAAGCCGATCCAAACGCGCAGTTGTATTACAACGATTTTTCGCTGGAGGATGCGCCGAAACGCGCGGGCGCCCTGGCCTTGATGAAGAAACTCCGGGCACAAGGCGCGCCCCTGGCGGGAATTGGGTTGCAGGGACATTTCAGGATGGATTGGCCCGCCCTGCACGATGTGGATGAAACCATTCAAGCTTTTGCCAGCCTCGGTCTCAAAGTCATGATCACCGAGTTGGACGTAAGCGTGCTGCCAGCGCTCACCAGCAGATTGGACGCCGACATCAGCCCGGATTACCACCTGCGGCAGGAGGACAATCCTTACATCAACGGCCTGCCGGATGTTGCCCAACAAGCGCTGGCCGCCCGATACGCCGGGCTGTTCAAGGTGTTCGTCAAACATCGGGGTCAAATTACCCGTGTTACATTTTGGGGTGTGACGGATGCAAATTCCTGGTTGAACTACTGGCCGGTGAAGGGCCGGATAGACTATCCATTTCTGTTTGCCCGCGGGTGCGGGACCAAACCGGCCTTCGACTCCGTCGTTGCAGTGGGGCGCGGCATGGGACAATAGGGGTTTGATGGGCGGCTCGGCAAGAGCCTCGCCCTGCCATAAACGCCTTGGTAAACCCAAAAGCAGTTGGAGGTTGAGCAAGCGCCGTTATAAGCTACCGTAAACAGGTATGACGGAGAGAACATACGACGCCCTGGTGCTGGGTTGTGGACCGGGGGGGAGCAGCGCCGCAACGTTTCTGGCCAAGGCGGGCAAAAGCGTCCTCGCCCTGGAGAAAGAGGTCTTCCCCCGCTTTCACATCGGTGAATCCCTGCTGCCGTGCAACATGAGGATTTTCGAGGAGATGGGCGTGATGCCGGCTTTGCGCACGGCGGCATTTCCCATCAAATACGGCGCGCAATTTCAACTCGGCAATGGCTCAAGCTGTGCGCGTTTCGTTTTTCGCGAAGGACGCTTCAACTCCGTGCCGAATGCAATTCAGGTCGAACGCGCCCTGCTTGATCATCTGTTGCTAAAGAACACACGCGCTTGCGGCGCCGATGTGCGCGAAGGTTGGACCGCCGGCCGGTTTGAGATCGATGCGGACGGAGTCAAGGTCGAGGCGCGCGACCCGGCGGGAAACCCGCACTGCTTTCGCGCCTCATTTCTGATCGATGCCACCGGGCGCGGCAACCTGACCGGCAACCAGGAGAATTTGCGGGAGATGCACCCCAAATGGAAGAAGCTTGCCGTCTTCGGCCACTTCGAGAATGTGGCCCTCGATTCCGGCGAGGCAGGCTCCGACACCATTATTGTGCGACTGGAAAACAAATGGTTCTGGATCATCCCGATTTCGGCGCAGAAGACGAGCGTTGGGATTGTGTTTGACAAGGACGAGTTCGCCCAGTCCGCCGGCGCGCCGCAGGAGATCTTTCAACGCTGGGTGGAATCCACCCCGGCGGTGAAAAAGCGCCTGAAGGACGCCCGGCTGGCGGGCGCCATCCAAACAACCAGCGATTTCAGTTATTACAACCGCCGTCTGTCGGGGCCCCGCTTGCTGCGGGTTGGGGATGCGGCGGGTTTCATGGACCCCATTTTTTCGGCTGGGGTTTATCTGGCCAGTTGGTCGGGCAAGCTGGCGGCGGAAACGGTCATTAAATCGCTCGAAAATGGCAAATCGCGCGCGCCCCTTTTTGCCAAATACGAAAAACGCGTCCGGCGGGGCTTGAGGTTTTACTGGCGCGTGGTAGAGCATTATTACACGATGCCATTCATGGAATTATTTCTGCGGCCCAGCGATCATCTCGACCTGGGTTCCGCCGTCAACGCCGTGCTGGCCGGGGAACTGGAAGGCGGATGGTCCCTGCGCTGGCGTCTGGAGTATTTCTTTCTGCTCGTCAAAGTGCAGCGCCACTTCCGGATCGTGCCGCCCATCTTTTTCGGGCCTCGGACGCGGAAGCTTAACCCCATCCCCCGCCCGCAAAAAATTTGAAATTCCGTTTTCAATCCATCGCCCCCGGGTGCGTGTCACGCCTTCTCCTTTCAGGCGTCGCACTCCTTGCGATGGTCCTCTGTGTCTCGTGCCGCACGTCCCCTCCTCTGCCGCCCGCTGATTTTTCCTCCCCCGGCTGGCGCTTGCAACAAGGCCAGGCCGTCTGGAAACCGTCCAAAGACCGCCCTGAATTGGCTGGCGATCTGTTGCTGGCGACAAATGCCCGCGGCAGCTATTTGGTCCAGTTCTCCAAAACCCCGTTTACACTAGCCACAGCGCAGGTGGCGGAAGGCGCATGGCAAATTGAATTCGGAGGCGGGCAGCACAGGTGGGGTGGCCGGGGCGCGGGGCCGTCGCGGTTCGCCTGGTTCCAACTGCCTGGCGCGATCGGGGGCGCGGAGCCGGCCCGCCCCTGGAAATTCACGCGCAGGCCGGACAATTCCTGGCGACTGGAGAACCGGCGCACAGGCGAAGTCTTGGAGGGCGTCTTTTTTCCATGAAACACGGGTGGTTTCGCTGGTGGTGGGCCTTGCTGCTCGTTCCGATGGCGGCGGGATTGGCCAGGCTGCATTTCGAGGCGGATGTGCTGACTTTGCTTCCTTCAAGCATTCCAGCGGTGCAGGGACTTAAATTGTACCAGCAACATTTTGCCAACGCGCGCCAACTCATCATTACCGTGCGCGCGCCCGACGCCGACGCCGCAAAATCAGCCGCCCAATCCATCGTCGCGAAGCTGCGTCAGGAAACGAATCTCGTGGCCGACGCCACCTGGCAACCGCCGTGGCTCGAACATCCCGAACAAATGGCGGAATTGATCGGTTATCTTTGGCTGAATCAACCGCCGGAAGTCTTCAGCAGGCTGGCGCGCACTCTGGCCGAAACCAATCTGGCCAGCGTCCTCAACGCCACGCGCGAAAGCCTGGCCACGACACTTTCCCCCGTCGATATGGCTCAATTGAGCTACGACCCGTTTGGCCTGACACAATTGCCACCGGCCATCGCGGGCGCTGCGCCCGGGTTCGGACAAGGACAAGGCATGTTCGCCTCCTCCGACGGGACGTTCCGCATTATCTTTGTCAAGGCGGCCGGCAACCTGGACGGTTACCGCGAATGCATCGCATGGCTCGAAGCGGCGGAGTCCATTGCGCAAAACTCGCTCCCTAGGTCGAGCCGCGTCCAACTCGGTTATACGGGCCGTCCCGCGTTCGTCGCGGAAATCTCCGCCGGCATGAAACACGACGTCATCCTGTCAGTCGGCGGCACAGCCCTCATCATTGCCATTTTGTTTTGGCTGGCACACCGGCGCTGGAAGCCGATGATGTGGCTGCTGGCGTTGCTCGCGCTGATTTTGGGAGGAACGCTCGCGCTCGGCAGCTTGATTCTGGGCGCGATCAACGTCGTCAGCATGGGCTTTGCGGCCATCCTGCTGGGCCTGGCGGTGGATTACGCGGTGGTGCATTACCAGGAGGCGCTGGCTTATCCGGACCTTTCGGTGCCGGAAATCCGCCGCGCGATTGCGCCGAGCATCTTTTGGGCCGCCGCCACCACGATCTCGGCATTTTTGGCGCTGAATTTTGGCGGGCTGCCCGGCCTAGCCCAACTCGGATCGCTCGTTGCCATCGGCATCGCTCTTTCGGCCCTGGTCATGATTATGGCGTTTTTGCCGCCCTTGTTTCCCAACCGAATGGACCCGCGCGCCCCTCGCTCATCCGACGCAAATGAGGTGCCCGCCGCGAAAGCGCTGAATCCATTGCGCGGGAAACTGGTATTCGCCGCCACCGGCGCGCTGCTGGTTTTATCTGCCGCCGTCCTGTCGTCCGGCTGGCCCAAAATGGATGCCAGCACCCGCGCCATGGAACCCCGTCATAGTCAAGCCTACGCCGCGCTCGATGCCGTTCAGAAGAACCTCAGCCAAAACCAGGAGCCGCTCTGGCTGGTCGTTTCCGGCCGTGATGAAGCCGAAGTCGCCCGCCGGCTTGACGTTATAAAACCAGCGCTCGACAATGCAATTTCCACACATCTGCTGACCGGCTTCACCCTGCCCGATGCGCTTTGGCCGCGGCCAGAGATGCAGTCATCCAATCGGGCAACAGCCCGGCGCCTGGCAGGCGAAGCGGACGCAATGAGAACAGCGGCGCTGGCCAATGGATTCACCGGCGATGCCCTCGCCTTGAGCGGGAATATCCTGGAGACGTGGCGGCAGGCCGCGGCCACAACCAATGTCTTTTGGCCAACCAACGCCGCCAGCCAGTGGATTTTTGAGAAAATCGCATCGCACGATCCCCGGGGCTTTTTCGCGGCGGGATTTCTATACCCGGCACCGGGTGCGGTGGATGTCGCGGCCCTGGCCCGCACTGGCGGCCCGCTCACGGCGGAAGGGGTCCAGCTTTCAAGCTGGAGCCTGCTCGGGCGGGCGGTGCTGGATATTGTCAAACATAATATGTGGAAGTTGCTTCCGCCCATGGCCGCCCTGGTGCTGCTTTCCCTCTGGCTGGCCTTTGGCCGCATGGTGGAGGTTTGTCTCAGCCTTGGCGTATTGTTGTTGAGCGGATTTTGTCTCCTGGCGGTGATGAAACTGGCTGGCTGGTCGTGGAACGTGCTCAATCTCATGGCCCTGCCGCTGCTGCTCGGCACGGGTGTGGACTACAGCCTTTTCATGCAACTGGCGTTGCGGCGGCACGGAGGCAGCCTGGAAGCGGCCCGCCGCTCCGTAGGGCGCGCTTTGTTGCTTTGCGGCGGGGCAGCGGTGGCGGCGTTTGCTTCATTGGGCTTCTCCAGCAATGCGGGCATGTCGAGTTTGGGACAGGTTTGCGCCGTCGGTCTGGCGTGCAATATGTTGATCTCGATTTTTCTGCTGCCGGTTTGGTGGAAAGTGGGGGGCGCTCGCAAGGCGGACCGGGCCGCGCCCTCCCAGCTTTACCGCGGTGTCGTTTGGAAAATGGGCCTGGCTCTGGCCCGTCATCTTCCCGCCGGCGCGGGGCGCTCGATCGCCAGATTCGGCGCGGCGATTTACTGGCGGCTGGCCGCTCATCGCGGCGACGTCGTGATTCAAAATCTGCGGCCCGTGGTGAAGGACGACGACGCAGCCACCCGCGCCGCCCGCGCGCTCTTCACCCAATTCGCGCTCAAAATCGCCGATCTCTGGCGTTACGAAAGCGGAGTGCCGCTGGAAAGCTGGAACATTGGGTGGAAAGGATGGGAGATTTACAGCGCCGCCATGGGGCGCGGACGGGGCGTGCTGCTTGTCACGCCGCATCTGGGCAATTGGGAAATGGGCGGCGCTTTTCTCCCCCGCCAGGGATTCAAATTGCTTGTCTTGACACAGCCCGAACCCGATCCGCGCCTCACGGCCTTGCGCCAGGCCGCGCGCGCGTCCCGGGGCGTCGAAACCATTGTGGTCGGCGAGGACGCCTTCGCTTTCATTGAGATTGTCAAACGCCTGCAGGAGGGCGCCACGGTGGCGCTGCTCATGGACCGCCCCTCCCCCGGCACCGCCGTCACCGTCGATTTGTTTGGCCGGCCTTTTTCCGCCTCGATTGCTGCGGCCGAATTGGCGCGCGCTTCCGGCTGCGCCATCCTGCCCGCCTGCATTGTGCGGACGGATGAAGGTTACGCGGGTGAGATCCAGCCGGAAATTCCTTATGACCGGGCCATGATCGGCAATCGCGCCGCGCGCATTCAGTTGACGCAGGAAATCATGCGTGTCTTTGAACCCTCCATCGAGCATCATATCACCCAATGGTACCATTTCGTTTCCATCTGGCCGCCGTCGAACGGCGCCTGACGCGCGCGCGCGCCATTGGCGTTGCGGCCCTGTGCCTACTGCCGGCGGCGAATCTGCGCGCGGCGGACACCAACGCCATCATGGAGCGCTGGTTCGCGGCCCAGGCAGGCGTCCACACCCTGTCCGCGGACTTCGTGCAAACGCGCGCGCTCAAGACCCTCGTACAACCGCTGACCGCCCCCGGCCGCTTGTGGTTTGAACCGCCCAACCAATTTCACTGGGAGCTGGGCCGGCCGCCACAGACCATCGCCCTGCGGCAGGCGAACGACATGTTCGTGATTTATCCGCGCCTCAAACGCGCCGAGCATTATCCCCTGGGCGCGGCCGCGCCGCGCGAGTGGCGCGATGCCATGTCGCTGTTGGACGCCGGTTTTCCTGGCACCCGCGCGGAATTTGACGCGCAATTTCAGCTCCAATCCCTCGTGGAAACCAACGGCACATGGTTGCTGGCCCTTCAACCGCGCAGTGCCGGGGCGCGCGAGATGATGCCCGAAATGCGCGTAATGCTGGCCGCTAATGATTTTTCCCTGGCCGGAACGGAGTTATTCTTTGCCGATGGTTCGCACATGCGGAATGACTTCACCAACATCGTGATCAACGCGCCCCTGGATGAAAAGCTGTTCCGATGGACCGCGCCCGCTGATTTCACAGTCACCGAGCCTTTTGCCAAATGAATCCCGGCCACTCAGGTCAAAACGGACTTGAATTCCTGCCGCACGGGCCGGAGTTTCGATTTTTGGACAAGGTTTCGAGCCTGACGCCGGGCCGGGAAGGCGCGGGCCAATATCGCGTCCGCGGCGACGAGCCGTTCCTGCGCGGACATTTTCCCTGCGACCCGATTTTCCCCGGCGTGCTGCTCGTCGAGGCGGCGGCCCAGCTCGCCGGCGTGGTGGCGCAAAGCGATCCTGTTATTCCGCCGCTGGCGGGTTTGAAACTGGCGGCGTTGCGCGGGGTGAAGATTTCCGGCGCGGCGCGGCCGGGAGACGTTGTGCAACTGGAGGCATGCGTCATTGGGCGGCTGGGCAATTTGATCCAGGCCGAAGCCATCGGGCGTGTCGATGGCAAGTTGGTGCTTCAGGCACAATTGACGTTGAGCGGAGAAGCGCCGCTTTCTTGACAACTTTGGCAAAAGGCTTGTTTTCGGCCCATTTTAAGGCGAAAGTGCCGTATGGAAATTGTCTTCAGTGTAACGCAGGAAAGTGACGGCGGCTATGTAGCCGAATGTCTTTCACATGACATTTTCACCCAGGGCAATACTTGGGAGGAGTTGCGCGCAAATGTGCGTGAGGCGGTGTCCGCTTATTTCTTTGACCAGCCCAAACCCGCCGCAGTGCGCCTGCACCTGGTGCGCGATGAGCTTCTGGCAGGCACATGAAACTGCCGCGCGATTTGAGTGGCGCCGAGTTGATCAGGCTGCTCTGCAAACATCACGGCTACCGGCACGTCAATCAGGAAGGCAGTCATGTGATTCTGGAAACGGATTCCCCGCGTCATCACCGCCTGGCCATTCCCGACCACAACCCTCTCCGCGTCGGAACGCTTAACGCCATCATTCGAGCTGTCGCCGAACTTAAAGGTTTGGAGAAGCAAGACATTCTCAATCGTCCTTAACAACCCAATTCCGTTGGGCATTGTTCAGCCCATGAATTGCTCCCGGCATTCCGCCCGGGAAATTTTTCCGCGCGGGCTGGCGGGGAGTGACTCGACGATACGCCACCGGCGCGGCACCTGCCATGACGGCAACGCACCCAGAAGAAACTGCCTTAATTCGGCTTCTCCTGCGCTGGATGCGACCATTGCCACAATCATTTCCGACCGCGCGGAATCGCCCCCCGGCGCGCCAAAAACCACGCAGTCGCGCACCAGCGGATGCAACAGCAGCGCGCGCTCGATTGTCTCGGGCGACACCTTGCGTCCGGCCACGTTGATCTGGTCCCCCGCGCGGCCCCGCAGATAGACCAGCCCATCTTTAAGTTCGGCCAGGTCGCTCGATTGAAATCGGCCGGCGCACAGCGAAGCCGATTCACGGGGCCAATAGGTTTGGCCGGCGGCCCGGCTGCAAATTGTCAAACAGCCCTCGTCGTTCAAAGACAGTCCCACGCCCGGCAGTGGCGCGCCGACCAAGGCCGCGTCCGCGCGCGGCGCCGCCCCGGCGTCGTACGCGATGCCGCCGCATTCGGATGCGCCGTAAAAATTGTGGATTTTGATTCCACCCGCCGCGTACACCGATTGCTCCAGATTCAACGGCAGCGGCGCACCGGCGGAAATGGCGAGACGCACTTGGGCGGGAATGGCGGCGGCCACGTGCCAGGCCCGCCACAAAGCTGGCACGGCGGCCAGGGTCACGCAGGCTTCGTGCGCTGCCGCTACGCGAATGATTTCCGGCAAGGGCGCTGGCGCGAGAATCAGCGGTATGCCATGCAGCAACAGCGGCAACACCAAATTGGAGAATCCGTAGGAATGGGCCAGAGAAATCACGCCCAGATTGGGCCAATCGGCGCGCAGCCCCATCGCCGAAACGATTTGCGAGGCATCGGCGGCGATTTGCTCCCCGGTAAACGCTATCAGCCGCGGTGTGTCGGTCGTGCCGGAAGTCAATTTCAGATGCGCGCACTCTTTGCCTGGAGGCACAACGTCCGGCGGGGTTTGCCCCGCTTCGAGCGGGCAGGCGATTTTCTCCAAGCGCCATGCCGATAACAGCGAGATGATAAATTCAGGCGAATGGCCTTGCGGACAGACGATATCTCCGGCGGTCGCCGGCTGAACTTCGCCGGCGGCGAACAATTGCGCGAAGGTCCACCGCCGGTTGGAGGCAAGATCGCGCAACGCAAGGTCATTGCGCCCCGCCTCCACCGTTTCATGCCAGCGTTCGTAAAGCATTGCCAAGGGGACTAATACAACCCTAATTTGTGGCGCAAGCCAATTGCTTATGCCGAATAATTGCCAGGCCACCATGCCGCGCCGATTTGAGTTCGAGCGTGACAGGTTTGCTTTTGAGAACGAGACGTTCTGGGAATATCATTTTGATGATGTCTCGGGGAAAACCACTTACGGCCGGCGCGAGCCGGGGCCGTCCTATGGGCACCGTTGCTTCGTATTGACACGCGCGGCCCGCCAGTTTCTTTATCACGCCCGTTTTGACGCGGGCCAAAGCGCGCCCGGGGACCCAACGTGCCGCCGCCTCATCCGCGAAGTCGTGGCGCGCAATCCGCGCCGGCCCTGCCCGCCCGATCAACAAATCGTCATCCCCGGCTATGCGAGCCTGCGGGAATTCAGCGCGGCGCGCGCTTCGTTGTTGCAAGCCGGATGCGGTGGGGCTTGGCGCTCCTATGTTTTGCGGAGCCACTGGCGGATGGTATTCCCGATTTCGCGCGCCCACCAGGCCCGCACCGCCGCGTCTTTGTTCGCCGCCCTCAAACAGAATGTTCCGCCGATCATTCATCTGGTGAAATTTCCCTCCCTCACCATCAATCACAGCATGATTCTGTTCGAGGCGGCGGTTACCGGCTGCGGCATTGATTTCCAGGCCTGCGACCCAAACAACACCACCCAGCCCGCGACATTGTCGTTCGACCACAAAACCAGGACCTTCTCCTTGCCGCGGAATCATTATTGGGCCGGCGGTGTATTGGAAATTATCGAGATTTATAAGACTTGGCTGATGTAGGCCGCCGGAACGCAACCCCGAAAAAAAGCAGCCCGCAAAGATTGATGCCGCAGATGTAGCCGATTTTGTAGCCGCGGCCCGAGTTTTCGTTCGCGTATATTGTCACGTCCTTCCCCATCACCAGACTGGGCAGCGCGATCGGCATCAGCGCGCCGTGCAATACGCCGTATTTGAAATCAGCGGCGCGATCCGTGGGAAAAGCCCACGGCGAAGCCCAGCCGTAAACCCACCCGAACACCACCGTCACCGCCGCCAGTGTCAACGCCTTGCGCAGCAGATGCCGCCTGATCCTGCCGACGGGTTGAGTTGGAGGCGGGGCGTTCATGGTTACTGGCTGAATGCAGACTGGGCCGTCCACCAGCGAAACCAGCGCCACGTGTCAATCAATGGGCTGATCTTGCTCCGGTTCGATTCGTAAATGACCTCGATGGGAACAAACTCGACCGCTTGTCCCGCGGCAAGAAAAGCGAGGAGCGTTTCCGATTCGATTTCAAACCGGCGGCCGGCCAGCGGCAGCGCGGCCAGCGTCCCCAGATGCGCGAGGCGGAAGCCGCATTGGGAATCCGGCAGCCGCGCACCCGACAGCATGGAGAGCCGCCGGCTCATCCAGCGATTCACTTGCCGGCGCAACCACGGCATGGCCGCGGCGTTCCCCATACGGTTGCCCACCACCAGCGTTGCGCCCGTTGTCCCGGCGCTGGCAAAGAATTTCGGAATGTCGCCCGGCCCGTGCTGGCCATCCCCATCCATCATCAGCGCCCATGTGAAACCCAGTTGGCGCGCGTGGCGCCAGCCTGCTCGCAACGCGCAGCCTTTGCCGCCGTTGCGCTCTTGGCGAATTACTTCCGCGCCCGCAGCAACCGCCTTGCGGCCTGTGCCGTCGGTTGAACCGTCGTCCACCACCATGATGCAGGGCAAATACCGGCGGACTTCAGCGATAACTGCTTCGATGTGCGGCGCTTCGTTAAAGCACGGAATCACCGCGGCGCAATGATGGGTCCAATCCACGAGATCAATAAAAATAGACGACCCGGATTATTTGGAAAGTAAGAATTCAGAAGTCTGAAGGCGGAATTCGGGGTGATGGTTGGCTATTTTTCAAATTCCTGACTTCTTAATTCATACTTCTTACTTGACCCCGCGCGTGCTGAGCCCTAAGCACTCACCATGAAAATTTGCCTCTTTGGCATCACCAGCATCCCGGCGGGCAACCACAACATCAAGGACCCCCGCCTGGACCAGGCGCATCAATTGGTTGAGGCGCAGAAGAAATCTTACGCGCAGGTGGTTCTCGCCAGCGATAAAGAGATGGCGGTCTGTGATGCCATCCTCACCAGCCGCGCCGCCTTGAGCGATCTGCTGATGAAGGACTTGGATTTTGTCGAGACCCGGCTCGGGCGCGACGCCGGCGAGGCGGAGAAGAAAGTGCTGCAAAAGATGGCCGAAGGGCTGGTCAGCGAGACGCCTGTCTCGAAACTTGGGTTGACCGCCGAGGACCTGACGGCGGTTGCAGCGCACGCCTTTGTCACCAACCGCCCCGTGGTGGTTGCGGAGGAGGCGGATCTGGCTGCGCCGGATGCCCTGCTACTGCGGGCCTTTGCCGAAAGCGGCTACATCTCCTTTCTGACCGTCGGCGGCAAGGAAAATCGCGCCTGGCCCATTCGCAGCGGCACCACGGCCTGGGAAGCGGCTGGCACCGTCCACACCGACATGCAAAAGGGGTTCATCCGCGCCGAGGTCATTGGCTTCGCTGATTTCGCGGAGGCAGGCGGCGAGACAGAGGCCAAACGCGCCGGCAAAGTCCGGCTGGAATTGAAAACTTACGTGGTGCAGGACTACGACGTGGTGAATTTCCGGTTTAACAAGTAAGGGACCTTCACTTCGGCTGTCCCGCCTCGATCTGGTCGAAAAACGGCCCAAGCTGTTTCTGGGCGTACTTGGAGGAGGTTATCATCATGGCGAAAAACAGCGGAACCAGCACCAGCAGCAAGGCCGCGCTCCACCAGTGATGGGGCCGGAACCGTTTCACTTCGGGCGCATAGGCCAGCAAACCCAGCACCGCCGCCAGCACCCCCACGGCATCCATGCTGGCGCGCTGCCAATAAGTTGAGCCGTCCAGCCGCACCCACATGCCGAATTCGTCAAAAGTCAGCGCCAGTCCAATCCCGTAAGTGATGGCGCAGGTCTTCAAGGTCCGCCCGGTTGGATCGCGAAACAGTAGAAAAGCGCCCACTGCTACCAGGAGGAAAATGCCGTAATTCAAATGATGGATATGGCTTCCCCCCAAGTGCAAATAAAGGTCCGGCATGCTGTGATCCATGATCAGATACACCGTTACGCGCGCCGCGATGAACATGACCAGAAACGAAAACAGGACCAGCCGGGCCATGTGCGCTTCATCAGGATGGCCCTCCGGAGGGGAAATGGGTGCGTTCTGTTCTATGCCCCATTTTTGCGCCAATACCGTTCCCAGTGCAATCCTTTCACGCACCTTTAATCAATCATGTATTGCAACATGACAAAATCCTGATTCACGATTTTGGCCGAATGAAGTTTCAGACCGGCCGCCTTCCGCGTGGTGTAACCCGCTTCCGCATCAAAAACCGTCGGGACTCTCGTCGTCCCATCGGCAACCGGGCAAACCAATAGTCGCAACTCATCAATCAAACCCGCTTTCAGGAACGACCCGTTCACCCCGCCGCCGCCCTGCAACGTCAGTCGTTTGATAGGAAATTTCGCGGCCAGTTTGTTCAGCGCCATTCTCAGATCGAGCGACGTCTTCCCGCCGAAAATGTAAGACACATTTCGCGAGCGCAGATAGTCCAGGTATTCGCCCGAAACCTGTTCGGTCAGGACGGAAATTACATGCTCGGTATCAACCATGTTTGATTCCCAATTCAGCTTCCCATGCGGATCAATGGCAATCGCGAATGTTTTCGTATTGTATTTGCCGACGAAATCCCCCTTGGGAACATCGAGCTTGCCGGGACGCTTGCGCCGGGGTTTTTTGCTGGAGAATTCCTCCATCGTGATGCGTCCCACAATCCAGCCGTCCGTCTTGATTTTGGCGGCATGCTCCTCATAAATCCTCCCCGGGTTCTTCAACGGCCAGTTGTTCTGTTTAATGCGCCCATCCACCGAGCTCATCATGAAGCAAATAATGTACGGTTTCATAAAATCGTTCTTCGCATGTCAACATTTTCATAATCCGCAATCAAGCTCAGTTTATGAGGAGAGCGAAAAGAAAGTTGCCTCATGACCACTCCTATAGTTAATTAACGTCGTGGGGTTACATAGTTATCTGCCGAATGAAACCGATCTCGAAGCCTGCGGAACCCGTCAGGCCGAGCTGCACGCCGCCGCCGCCCAAGCTCGGCAGGCCGTCTTTGGCCGGAATGTCTTCGTGCGCGCCGTCGTCGAAATTTCAAATTTTTGCCGCGAGAATTGCGCCTATTGCGGCATGCGCCGCGACAATCGCACCCTGCATCGTTTCCGCGCCCGTCACGAACAAATTGCCGAACTACTCGTCCATCACCTCCCCGCCAGCGTTACGGACGTCAATATCCAAAGCGGCGAGGACCCGGTGGTGGTGCGCGAAGTCGTGTTGCCGTTGCTGGAAACGCTCCGCCGCGAAACGTCCCTTGGCGTCAGTCTTTGTCTCGGCACTTTGACGCCGCAGATGTACAACGCGTTGCAGGAGGGCGGCGCCGCCCTTTACATCATGAAGTTCGAAGCCGGCGATGCCCGCCGCTACAATGCCGTCCACGCCCCCGGCTCGCTCCTGGAACGGCTGCGCCACATCCGCATGCTGGCCGCGCGCGGCTGGTTTGTCAGCTCGGGCTCCATCGCCGGCCTGCCCGGCCAGACGGCGCGGGATTTGGCCGCCGATTTGCAATTGGCCGGCTCCCTGCCCCTGCATGGATGCAGTCTCAGCCCCTTTATCCCCGGCGACGATACGCCACTAGCCAGCGCCCCAACGGCCCCGTCCGATTGGATTTTCAACGGCATTGCGGCTTTGCGACTGATGCGGCCCCATTGGGTAATTCCCGCCGTCAGCGCGCTCAATCTCGTTGAAGGGAACGGCTACCGTCGCGGCTTGCGCGCCGGGGCGAATCTGGTCACCATCAATTTAACGCCGGACGGAATGCGCGAAGACTACATCATTTATAAACGGGAGCGTTTCATCATGACGGAGGAGCGCGTGCTCGCCGCCATCGAGGCGGAGGGCTTGACTCCATCCCGGCAGGGCTTGGCGGACTATTACCGGAACGGCATGGCCAGCCCCGCCACCACGGATCGCGCGTCCGTGACCGGTTGAGGTTGGCCATGGCAGGCAGGATTCTCCTCATCAATGCCAATCGGTGCTCAACACCCGATCCGGTATTTCCGCTCGGTCTCGCACATATAAACGCTGCCTTGCGGCGGGCCGGCCATGAAACGCGGCTGTTTGACCTTCTCGCCGATCCTCGGCCGCTTGAGGAAGTGTTGCGGCGCGATCCGCCTGATATCGTCGGCATCTCCCTTCGCAATATTGACAACATACTCGTCCGGCAACAGGAAATTTACTTTGCCGGTTTGCCGGCGCTGAGTGACGCCGTCCGCCGTGCCCATCCATGCACCGTGGTTATCGGCGGCAGCGGCTATTCAATTTATCCCGAAAAATTGCTCGAACTCAGCGGCGCCGACTTTGGCATTCAGGGCGAAGGGGAGGCCAGTTTCGTCGCGCTTCTGACGGCGCTGAGTAACGGCGGCGGGTATGCGTCCATCCCCGGTCTGGTTTACCGTCACGGCCGGCAGATTGTTGCCAATCCGCAGCAACCCTTCGGATCGCAAGCCGCATTGGAAACTGCCGACCGCCCGCCGGCAGTCGCCAACTTTTACCTGATAAACAGCGGCATGTTGAATGTGCAAACGCAACGAGGCTGTGCCCATGACTGCGCTTACTGCGCTTACCCGCTGATCGAGGGACGCTTGCATCGCCGGCGCGACCCGGAAGCGGTCGCCGGGGAGTTCGAGCAGCTTCAGGCAATGGGCGCGAAATACGCTTTTATAGTTGACTCTGTTTTCAACACGTCGGTGCGCCACGTCGTCGAAACCTGCGAAGCGATCGTGCGCCGCGGCGTCAAACTCAGTTGGGGCTGCTTCCTGCGTCCGCAATCACTGACCCGGGACATGATGCGGCTGATGGCGCGGGCGGGCTTGACCCACATCGAGTTTGGCTCCGACAGTTTTTGCGACACGGTCCTGGAACAGTACACCAAGCGGCTCGCATTTGATGACATCGCTCGGTCGAGCGAGTTGGCCCGACAGGCGGGAATCGAGCATTGCCACTACCTGATTTGCGGCGGACCGGGTGAAACGCTGGAGACACTCGAAACCAGCTTTCAAAACTCCAGACATCTGGCTGGCGCGATAGTGCTGGCAGTGATGGGCATGCGAATTTTCCCCGGCACTGCACTCGCCCAGCGGGCGGCGCGTGACGGCCGCATCGCGCCCGACGCCGACCTGCTGGCCCCGGCGTACTACTTTGCGGCCGGCTTGGACGAAGCGGTCATCTTTAAGCGGCTGCGCGAGTTTGCCTGCCGCGCTCCCAACTGGATCGTTGGCGATCCGCCTCCCGGGTTCGCAAATCTTGTCGCGCGCCTCCGCCGGCGCGGCGTCGTTGGTCCACTCTGGAGTTATTTTGCAATGTTGCAACGCCTCATGCCGCAGGGCGCGACTAATTGACCCATGCTGTTTCCACTGCCTCAAGCACCCCGGTCGCGACGCGTTGTCGTCACCGGCGCGGGCATCATCACCGCATTCGGCGCTGGCTGGAGAATCAACGCCGAAGGCTTCCGCGCCGGCCGCTCCGCGCTGCGGCCGGTGACACTGTTCGACGTATCTCGCCAGAGATGCAAAATGGCCGCTGAAATAGACCTGACAGAAGACCTGCCCCGCACCAGGCTGTCACGCGGGGAAATTCGGCGGATCCATCGCGCCGCGCGCTTGCTCCTGCTGGCCGGGCACGAAGCCTGGTCGCAATCGGGCTGGAAACCGCGGGACGGCCTGCCCGTGGTGCTGGGCACCACCAGCGGCGAAATGAGCCTGGGCCAGGAATATCTCCTCCAGGCACTGCGCTCCCCCCATTGCTTCAAACGCCAGCCCACGCGCGTGGCTCATTATCTGGTCCAGCAGCAAGGCATCACCCTCTCCCGCGCGCTCGGCTTTGAGGGTTGCCTCACCACCATCTCCAACGCCTGCGCTTCCGGCGCGAACGCCATCGGCCACGCCTGGGAAATGGTGCGCCAGGGCCGCGCTGAATGTGCCTTGACAGGCGGTTATGACGCCCTATGCCATCTGACTTTCGCCGGTTTTGATTCCCTGCAGGCGCTTTCCCCCTCACCCTGCCGCCCCTTTGACGCGCGCCGCGATGGTTTATCATTGGGCGAAGGCGCTGCGGTTCTGGCCTTGGAGAGCCTGGCCCGTGCCCAGGGGCGCGGCGCGGAAATCCTCGGCGAAATCATCGGCTACGGAGCAACCACGGACACCCACCATCTCACCCAGCCGCATCCGGAGGGACGGGCGGCCCTGGCTGCGATGAAAGCCGCTTGTATCGGAGCGGGCGTCACGCCGGATCAAATTGATTATGTGAACGCGCACGGCACGGCCACGCCGCAAAATGACGCCTCTGAAGCCGCGGCCATCAATGCCTGGGCCGGCCCGCGCGCCGCGTCCCTGCCGGTCAGCTCCACCAAAGCCGGCGTGGGCCACCTGCTGGGCGCGGCGGGCGCAGTCGAAGCCGCCGTTTGCCTGATGGCGTTGCGCGGCCAATGGTTCCCCCCGCAGGCTTCGCTTGACACGCCCGACCCGGCCTGCTTTTTTCCCATTGTGCGCCGGCCCGCCAATGCGAAAATGAACATTGCGCTCTCCAATTCCTTCGGTTTCGGAGGCGCCAACGCCACGCTCATTTTTCGGAGGTGGTCATGAGCCGCGTATTTGTGCATGGGCAGGGAGCCGTCTCCCCCGCTGGTTGGGGCGTGCCGGCCTTGCGCGCCAGTTTGGAACAGGGCCGTCCCCTGCCTGTTCAATCCGTCCCGCGCCACGGCTGGGACAAGCCGCTGCCGGTCCGGGCCGTTCCGCCGCCCCCGGCCAGGCCCGCCTTTCTTGCCCATGCCCGCTTGCGCCGCGCCAGCCCCATGACGCATCACGTTGTCGGCGCGGCCCTCGAAGCCCTCGGCGGCGATGAGGCCCTCGTCAATTCCGGCGCGCTCCGGCTGGGCATCGTTAGTTGCACCATGACTGGCGGCCTTTCTTATTCGCGGCGTTTTTATCAGGAAGTGATGCAGGATCCCGCCCAGGCCAGCCCGCTGCTTTTTTCCGAAACGGTTTTTAACGCCCCCGCCAGCCACCTGGCCGCATATCTGGACACTTCGATAGTCAACTATACGCTCGTCGGCGACGCCGGCGCCTTTTTGCAGGGCCTTGCCGTCGCCGCGCAATGGCTGGATGACGGAGTCGCCGAGGCCTGTCTCGTCATCGGCGCGGAGGAGTCCGATTGGACCGCCGCCGACGCCTTGCGCTTGTTTGAGCGCCATACCGTTCATACGGCAGGCGCGGGTGCTCTTTATCTCAAAGCGCAATCCCCCGCCGCCACCCCGGTGGAATTGGCCGCCGTGACCGACTCTTTCCCCGCAACGTGCGCGGCGGATTGCGGAGAATCCGCGCACCGGATGCGCGCCCAATTGCCCGCCGGCACGCCGGCTGAACTGCTTTGCTCCAACGAAAGCGGCAACGCCGCTTGGAGCGGCTGGAGAGGCGGCTGTTTTACACCGAAAGTGGTTTTGGGCGAAGCTTTCGCCGCCCTGGCCGCCTGGCAATGCGCCGCCGCGTGCGATGCCATCCAACGCGGCAAGTACGAAGCCGCCAACGTCAGCATCACCGGCGCGCGCCGCCAGACCATCGGGGCGCGATTTGTCAAACCGAAATACCAAACAACCGAACCCAGCCAGCCGCCATGAACACATCTCCAGAACTTAGAACGCAGATCAAATCCCTTCTCGTCCAGGATCTCATGCTCCAAATCACCCCGGAGGAAATTGGCGACGACCAGCCGCTCTTCGGCCCGGGCAGCCTGGGGCTGGACTCCGTGGATGCCCTGCAACTGGTCGTGGCCCTGGACAAGAATTACGGCTTGAAAATACCGGACGCAGCCGTGGCGCGAAAAATCCTGGGAACAGTCAATAATATCGCTGAGGCGCTGGAAGCCCATCAGGCCGGGCGCACGTAGTCTTGTCAGCGCAGGATGCGTTTCACGCCTGCCTGGCCGCCGGAACTTTTGTCTCCAACGTCAGCGCGCCGGTCGGGCAGTGGCGCACGCATTCCTCCGCCACCGTCCTAAATCCCTCCTCAATCGCTTGATCGAACGGCGCCGCCACCCGCATGTCGAAGCCGCGCCCGATAAAAGTCAGGCCCAACGGTTCGGCGGCCATTTCAGCCAGCCTCACACAAATCCCGCAGAGAATGCATTTGCCCGGCTCGAAGATGACGCCGCCAGGCTGAATCTGACGCTCGAAAGGCCGTCTCTTTGCCCGGTAGCGGCTAGCATCAGCGCCATACACTTTCGCGTAATGTTGCAAAAGGCAGTTGCCTGAGGACGTGCAGTCGCAATGCAGACAGCGTGACGCCTCCGTCATCGCCTGGTCGCGGCTGGCTGCCGAGCAAGCGGCGCAGGCAATGTGGTGTTCCTGGCTGGCCGTGCGCAGGAATTCTCGCAATTCGCCCGCCTGCAACCGGCCCATCACGCTGGAAAACGGCTTCTCGGGGCGGCGCGGTGGCCGGCCGACCAGGTACCGATGAACACACTCCGCCGCCGCCCGGCCCTCGGCCATGGCCCGGATGAGTTGCTTGACAGGTTTGACGCACGCTCCGGCGGCAAAGACATTGGGCGAACCGGCCCGGCAGGTGGACGGGTCGGCCTTGACGACCGCACCGCCCGGCGGCAGCCCGAGTTTCGCGCCGTCGCCTCCCGCCAATTCACCCACCGTGATCAGGATGGCGTCGAACCCGCGCTGCAAACCTTCCAATGTCGTTTGATTCCCCAGTTCGATGCCCATTTTGAAATTAATCCCCATCCCCGCCAACAGCGCCAGTTCCGCTTCGAGGACCGTGGCGGGCAATTCGCCGTCCGCCACTTTACGCAGCCTCCCACCGGGTTTGGCATTGCGGTCAATTACCGTCACGATGTGGCCGAACCGCGCCAGATCATGCGCCGCCGTCAGTCCGGTCGGCCCGGCCCCAACCACTACGACGGACTGCCGGGCGGGAGTGGTGCGTTCGGAAGGGCGCTTTCCGTCCCGCTTTGCTTTCTGTTCGTGCTCCGTCAAAAATCGTTCCAGGTCGCGAATCGCCGCCGGTTCATCAAATTGACCGCGCCGGCAGCCTTGCTCGCAAGGATGATGACACAGGCGGCCCAGCACCCCCGCCAACGGAAGCGCCTGACGCAGGATCGCGACCGCCTCGTCCAACCGGTCTGCTTCGATTTGCCGGATCATTGCGGAAATGTTGAGTTGCAGCGGGCAGAGGCGGTGGCAGGGCGAAAGACAATCCCCCACGTGGTCGCTGAACAACAACTCAAGCGCCGTGCGCCGCGCCTCGTGGACTTCCTCGGTTTCACTTTCTATGACCATGCCGGGCGCGACCGGCGTGGCGCAGGAGGGCGTCAGCCGGCCCTGGCCATTGGCCACCACCTTGACCAGGCAAACCTGGCACGAGGTCAACGGCCCGCACTTTTCAAGGTGGCAGAGAGTGGGAATGTCCAGGCCGATCTGCCGCGCCGCCTGCAAAATCGTCTGGCCGGGCGATACCTTCACCTGCCTGCCGTCAATTACAATTTTAAACGTGTTCATGCGACCTCGATGGCGTGCTGCGGGCAGATCTTGCGGCAGGTGTCGCAGCGCGTGCAAATTTCCAGGTCGATTTCGTGCCGCGCGTACGGCGTCATGGGGATGGCGTGGACCGGGCAATGCTGCGCGCAAAGTGTGCAACCGGTGCAGGCTGCCGTAACCTGATACTTGACAAGCGCGACACACTGCCCAGCCAGGCAGCGCCCTTGCAGATGGGCCTCGTATTCGTCGCGGAAGTAACGCAACGTCGAAAGCACCGGATTCGGCGCCGTCTTGCCCAGCCCGCACAAACTGCCGGCGCTGACCTGGGCCGCCAGCCGTTCCAGTTCGTCGAGTTGGGCGCGTTGCGCCTGGCCCGCGCACAGTTTGTCCAGAATATCCAGCATCCTGCTTGTCCCGACGCGGCAGAACGTGCATTTGCCGCACGACTGGTCCTGGGTGAATCGCAGAAAATACCGGGCGATGTCCACCATGCACGACGAATCATCCAGCACCACCATCCCGCCCGAGCCCATGATCGCGCCGGCTTCGCGCAACGATTCGTAATCCACCGGCAGGTCCATCAGGCTGGCTGGCACGCAACCGCCGGAGGGCCCGCCAATTTGCACCGCCTTGATCCGCCGGCCTTCCCTCGCGCCGCCGCCGATTTTTTCGACAATCTCGCGCAGGGTTGTCCCCATCGGCACTTCGATCAACCCGCCACGCCGGATTTTCCCCGCCAGCGCGAACACTTTGGTGCCCTTGCTTTTGGCCGTGCCGATCGCGGCGAACTTCTCCGCCCCATGTCGGATGATCCAGGGAACCAGCGCCAGCGTTTCAACGTTGTTGATCAGGGTCGGTTTGCCCCACAGGCCCGACTCGGCGGGGAATGGCGGACGCAGCCGCGGCATTCCGCGCCGGCCCTCCACTGAGGCGATCAACGCCGTCTCCTCACCGCAGACAAACGCACCAGCTCCCTCGACCACGCTCAGACGCAACGAAAAGCGGCCGCCCGGCAGGCTCGCCCCCAGCCAGCCGCGCTTTTCCAATGTCGCAATCGCCCCGCGCACCCGGCTGACCGCCAATGGATATTCGTGGCGGACATAGAAAATTCCCTCGTGCGCCCCAACCGCCAACGCCGCCAGCGCCAGGCCCTCGATGACACGAAACGGGAACGATTCGAGAATCATGCGGTCCATGAACGCCCCCGGGTCGCCTTCGTCCCCGTTGCAAATCACATACTTGACATCACCTGTCTGCTGGCGGACAACGCGCCATTTTTGCCCGCTGGGAAATCCCGCCCCGCCGCGTCCGCGCAAGCCGGACTTCTCGATGGTGGCGACGATTTGCTCAGGCGAAAGGGCGGTGTCCGTTTTTCCCTTTGGCGCTTCCATACATCGCCGCAGCGCGGCAAAGCCGTCATGGGCGAGGTACTCATCCAGATCCAGCGGATCGAGCGCGCCAAAATGTTCGGTGGCAATATGCACCTGGCTTTCGAGGAAGGCGCGGACTGCCGGATCGCGTTTGTTCATGGAAAAGCGCTCTGCCTGGCGCTTCGGCGTGGCCTCGTCCAGAAGCAGGCTATCCAATGCTCGTGTCCAGGCCTGTCCGGCACGGCGCAATAGACCGCGCTGCGGAAAAAGCCGTTGCATCAGGGCGTCGGTCTGGTCGGGTTTCAGGTCGGAATAGTAAGCCGCCGTCCGGCCCGGCCCTGTGACTTCAATCATCGGTGTGCGATGGCACATGCCGACGCATCCCACGCGCTCGATGGCCACGTCGCCCCCGCACCGGTCCGCACTCTCGCGCAAAGCATGAAATATCTGGTCGCTCCCCTTGGCCATGCAGCAGGAACCGAGGCCGATGCGGATCCGCGTGGATCCATTGCCAGGTGAAGCAATCACCTCCTCGGTGGATTTCGCGCCCGCCGTTGCTTGCAAGGCCAATTGCTCGCGGATATCGTCCGGAGTTTTCTGCGCAGTCGTGTACCCAATGGTCGAGCCGTCCAATTTCACGACCGGCGCGAGGGTGCAACAACCGAGGCAGGCAACTTGTTCAATAGTGAACTCCTGCGCCTCATCCGTGTCGGCGCCCGGAGGTATGTGCAACTGCCGCCGCAGTGCCTCCTCCACCTTCTCCACTCCCGCCACGTGGCAGGCCGTCCCGCGGCAGACCCGCAGGATATGGCGGCCCGCCGGCTGATGGCGGAACATATCGTAAAAGGTCGAAACACCCGAAATGCCGGAAGGTCGAATGTCGCTCAATTCGCCCAACCTTGCCAGCGCCTCCTTGGGCAGGTATCCATAATGTTCCTGGAACGCCTGTAGAATCGGAATCAGCGCCTCGGGTTTGCGCCCGATCCGCTGCACCGTTTCCTCGACAAATTTCAGATCCACGCTTGGCATAGATTACGGTTGTTTCGTCGGCTTCGCGCCCGCCGGCCCCAGACAGTAAAGGTTCGTCACTCCACGCAGGAAAACGTGCCCGTTGGCGAAAGCGGGGCTGGCATCGAATTTGTCCGGCAATTCGGTTCGGCCCAATTCATGGCATTGGCCTCCGGCTTGCAGTGTCACAAGCGTCCCTTTTCCACCCAGAACCAACAGCCGCCCCCCCATCAAGCCCGGCGACGCTTGCACTTCCGTGTCCAGGTTTGTTTCCCAAATTTTTCTCCCGTCGTTCGCGCCAAAACACGTCGCCACTCCGCCGCTTGTGACGGTGAAAATGAATTCGCTGTTGCCCACTGGACTCGCGATGTCGGGAACGTTTTCCTGGCTGGCCCAGGCGACCTGCATCTTGGTCACGTCGCCCGCGCCATCAGGCCGCAATGCCATCAGCTTGGACCCCGGATTCACGACGAAAACATGGCCGCCGGCGAAAACTGGCGACGGCACCACTTCACTTTCAAGCAACTGCGCCCGCCACAGCTCATTGCCACCGGCCAACGAATAGGCGATGACCCACGGATTGCCCAGGGTGATGATTTGAGGCTTGCCGAGCGCTTCGATGACAATGGGCGTGGCCCACGACGCCGGGACAGGCCGGCTGCGTTCCCACAAAACCCGCCCGCTGGCGCCTTGCAAGGAAATTAGTTTTGACCCTTCCGCGCGCGTATCGCCCGAATCCAGTTGGACAAGCAGGTTGTTAGCCCATACCGCAAGTGATGTGGCGTAGCCGTAGGAATTCTTCAACGGGCCGAGATACTTTGTCCAAGCCACCGATCCGTCAAAATTAAGCGCGCCAAGGTCGCCATTGGCGAAGATCGCATAAACAAGGCGTCCGTCCGTTGCCATCGTCGAGGCCGCCCAGCCGGTGTCCTCCGGAACATCCGGGGCTTTGACGGGGCTGCCCGGCACATTTTCAATCGCTCGTTGCCAAAGAAGCGCGCCGCTCGAAGCATTGTAACAGAAAACCTCGCGCCTCTCCGCCGTTCCGCCGGAAATGAAAACCCGGTCCCCCCAGACAATCGGCGAACAGTGCCCCGGCGCGGGGACGGCGGAACGCCACAGAATTTCAGGCGCGGTTTTTAGCTCCCATCCTACCGCGCCGCTGCCGTCCCATCCGCGGAAACGCGGCCAATTCGTCTGGAATTGAGCCACGGAAGCCACGTCCTCGACCTGCGCTTCCGACGCGGCAGGTCGGACGGCCACCGCTCCCCAGGCAGCGGGATCGGCGGGCAAAACCGACGCATTGTCAAGTCGAATCATCAGCAGTGATCCACCCGCAACCAGGCAGACGCAAGCCACCGACCAGCGCGCGCGCGAGGCCATTTTTCTGAATTGTTCGCCCGCATCGGGTTTTGGTTGCGGCAGGGGGACCGTTTGGTTGAGGGCGGCCGCTCTCCCGGCGGTCAGAACCATGGCCAGCACCCCGCCCAACAGCAGCCAGGCTCCGGTTTTGTCCAGCGCCAGCCGGTGACGAAAATCCCGCCGCAAGTTCAAATCAAGTTGGCGAATCTCCCTTTGCAGTGCTTCATTTTTCGGCTCCGCCGCCAGCTTTTCGATGAGCGCGTGCAGTTGCGGCGATTTCCACGGATCGTTGGTCCCTGCCACAGAATGCTCGTAAGCCATGGTCCCGCAAACCAGCAGGCTAAACATGCCCGCAATCCAAGCCGTCAGGACAAGCGAGCGATAAAGAGGAGAAGAGTTCATGACGCCGCGGGTTCCTCAGCCGCCGGCATCAAGCCGAGGCGGACACGTTCGTTGGGGCACGCGGTGAAACACCGGGCGCAGGCCAGGCACGCGCCGCGGTCCGGCTCATAATCAGTCCGCTTTGCGCGCAGCGATAACGACACCAGTTTGAGTCCGATGACCAGTCCAATCCAGCCGCCGAACAGCGCGCAGGCCAGATCAAAGCGATGGCGCAAATCCGCCGCCGCTTTCAAAATCGCCTTGGGATCCCCGGCGGCGCGCTGGAGCGAGAGCGCCTCCGGCGTCATCAGGCTGTATTGCACCGGATGACTCTGTTGGACCGCGTACCGTTCGGCCAGAGCCATGTCGGGATGAAGTTGCGCGAATGTCGGGCTGAGCTTCGCGCCTGCCCACCAACCCGTTGCGACCAGCACCGGCAATAGCGCCATCAGCCAAGCCAGACGTTTGCGCTCCGCCCCAAGCCATTTCGGGTTGGGCGCGGACGGCGCGGGTTCGCGCATCGCGCCGAACGGACAGGATTGCTCGCAAAGACGGCATTGCGTGCATGAATCCGGCGTGACGCGCACGCGCCATTTGGAGACCAGCGACGCCACCCTCAGCAACCCGCCGTACGGGCAAAGAAACCGGCAATAGGGCCGGCCCACAAACATCCCCGCCAGAAGAAGTGCCGCCCCTATCGTCAAGATGAATATTCCGCCAGACAGCCGGAAAAACGGCACAAACGGATCATACCGGCAGATCACAAATCCAGTGCCCGTTCCGGCAAAAATCAGCCCTGCGCCCAGAAAAAGGTAAGGCACCACGCTGAGCGCCTGTTCCAGCCACATCGGCACCGACACGGGCTTGATCAGCACTAAATCCTGCAACGCTCCCTGCGGACACACTCCCGCGCAAAAGGCACGACCCGCAAACAGCGCCACCACGATGGGTGCAAAGCAGAAAATCAGCACTGTCACGGGCACCGCGTAGTCCGGATTGAACAGCGCATAAACGATGTTCTGCGGCGCGCCTATCGGACAGATGCAGCCTTTGCGGTAAAACCCAAAATAGGCCAGCGAAAACAGCGACAGCCAGAACACCCCGCGCCGCGAGCGTTTTTTGTAGATCAACCAGATCGCCACCACCAGGGTTGCGAGCAGCACGCCCGCATCCCCGTAGTACAGCCAAAGCTGGCGCGCGGAGGGCGTCAAGGCGGAAGGCAGGTGATAGCCGCTGTCAAAATCCGGCGGTGGAAACCGCTGCTCGGCGCAAACCACCAACCCCAACAGCAACATCACTCCCAGCGCACCGATAATTTTCAGACGGCGAAGCATAATCTCAGCGGCTCGTGGTTTTCAGCAAGTAAGGATGCTCCGCCGGCACACGGCGAAACGCCCCTCCCGGACAGGTGCGGGCGATGGCGCACTCGTTGCAATGCAGACAGCGATCATGCCGGATTTGCAGAAAGAGCGAGCCGTTGCCGAAACGCGTGCAGCCCTCCACGCATTTGGCGCAGCCGATGCAGAGGTTCTCGTCAATACTATATTGATAATAAGGGTCCTCCACGTAGGTGCGCCTGATGGCCGACGTCGGGCAAAGCTGGTTTTCCGCCGCCGTGGTCAACTGGTTGGGTTCCGGGGTGAAAAATCCGGTGCAAAGCTGGCAATAGCCGCACACCGCGTAGGCGTGAACGCATTTGACGGCGGACTGTTCCAGCACGCACTGGGTGGCGCAATTGCCGCAGTGCAGGCATTTGGCGGGGTCGATTTGCCAAACCCACTCCGCCCCGCTGCTCCGCGTTGCCAGCGCCCCCGCCGCCACCCCCAGGCCTGTCATGGCCATCAACCGCGCGCCGTTGCGCAGAAACTGCCGCCGCGTCACCGGTTCGTGCTCTGGAGTTTTGGCGTCCACGGGAATTTTACCCTTTCCGCCTCATCACCCGCACGTCGCTGCTGACGATGTCCAGGATGTAAATTCGCCCTTCGGAATCCACTGCGGCATGAAGTCCTCCGTGGATGCAATCATTCAAGTCGGTGCAGGCATGCGTATTCTCCGGAAACGATTCCGATCCCGCCACCACCGATTCAAACCCGCCGTCCGCGCTGTAAATTTTCACACGCGGAATGCCCTTCTCGCAAGTGACGATCCGCCCGTCGGGCAATGCGGTCAGGCCAATGGGATTGCAACAGCCGCAGAAGCCCTCGATGGCCGCGGTCGGTTTGCCCCAAGAACCTTCCAGATCTCCGTCAAATGTGTAGGCTTCAACCCTGTGCCGGCCCGGATTATTGACACGCAACAAACCGTCCCGATGAATCATCACGTCCAGGAACGGGCTCGGCACAATGAACCCCGGCACATTCCGCTCCGCGTCTTTCCGGCCAATCCGGCCGACGATCTTCCCGCTCCGGTCGTAACGCAGCACAACAAGTTTCCCCGCGTCGGCCGCAAAAACATCCTTCGCTCCCGCCGCCAGCCCGGTGAACCACGTCCTCGAGTCCGGCGATTCCCAGCGAGCCACCTTCCCGCCTTTGGAGTCGAACACCTCGATGTGATCGCGCAGGCCCGCAAATATCGCTCCATCCCTCGCCACGGCGACGCAGCAAGCCGGCCCCGCCAGCGCCAATTCCAATCCCCGCTCCCCGGCGCGGCTCAAACAGTTGATATAGTTGCCGGCGCAAACATACACCTGGTCTTCCGGCCCGATGCCCAGACGCCGCGCGCCCTTGTGTGGAATCGGCCAGCGCGTGACCTCGTCGTAAGTAATCAGTTTGGGATCGGTCTTTTGGAATCGGGAAATGTCGTAAGCGAAAGGGTTGCCCTTCCCCTGCTCTTCCCCGGCCGCCTTGGCACCGCCAGCCAGTCCAAGGATCGCCGCGGTTTTCGTCACGATGCCGAAAAACTCCCGCCGGTCAAAAAGTTCAAATTCGGGTTTCATGGCTGCGTCTATGAGGAATGGCCGGACGCTTCCTTGGCGGACAAAGCCTGGGGAAGTCCGCAATCTTCAAAAGCCTCGCAACCCCGGCAAATCCCGGCGCTGATGCAGACCCGGCCTGCGGGCCGGACGGCTTGGCGCGCCACCAGTTTTCCGCTAACTGCAGCCAGCCCACCCAAGGCAAGATAACGCAATCCGTCGCGAAAAAACTGCCGGCGACCGGTGTTGGACTTTGGAAAAGGCCTTTTCATAACTCAGCCACTTCCTTAAGCTTCCGCCATCCCCTGACGACGGGCTTACCTTCTTTTGGCCAACCCTTGGCATTCCTTGCCCTGTTGCCCTGACGGAAAGCCGCCTTAAGGCTGCGGAATCATCTCGATGCCGTTGATCTCAGGGTTCTCCACGTTAGGCGTGAAAGTGATATGCACGTTGCCGTCAGTCACATCCACAGGGACTGTTTCGACGTAGGCGCGCAACGGACCGCCGGCCTTGGCCCAGATGTCAAAGTCCTTGACCTCATGCCCCTGGACATTGAATGAAAACACCCGCTGGCCCGGCCCCGTGATTCCTTCGTACGTTTCGGCAAAATAAAGTTTGACCAGGTATTTTCCGCTGCGAACCGGGTAAGTGAACGACGTCATGCCGTACCTCTCTGACAAATAAAGCGAGGGGTCGGTCGTATTGGCGATCTTCAGGTCGGGACGGGTTGACGTGTCCCCATCTCGAAATCCCTGATCGGGAAGCCAGGTGTTTCCCGCCGAATCCTTAAACTGTTCCGTCAGCCCGGCCTTGATGCGGACGGTGGGCTGCGGTTTATTTGGATCGGCCGGCGCAGGCGTTGGTGTGGCGGCGGCGGATGGCGTCGGCGCAGCGACAGCGGGCATTGTCGGTTGAGCTTGAGGAGCCGGAGCGGGTTCCTTGGTGGATTGACAGCCGGCCAGCAGCAATGCAGCCAGGATCGACATGGATACTCCGCCGAGCCAGGCGGTCACTTGTTTGGTGTTGCGCATAAATTCCTTGTTTTCTTTTGTCAAGCAGAGTTGGTGTTTCATAGCTGACGGCAATTTGGCGACTTTCCAAAACAACCGCAAGCAAAAAAACCAGCCCTTTCTATTTTCGTGGCGAGGCCGCTGAAACGTCCAGGCAGACCAGCCGCGTGAAGTCCCTCGCCAGCAAACGCCCGCCCGCCAGCGCCAGCGGCCCCCACGATTCGCGGCCTTGCAGCACTTGCGCCTGGGCCAAAAGGTTGAAGCGCGCCGCTGAATCCTCCACCAGGCTCAGTTTGCCGGCATCGTTCATCACAAAAAACAGCCCGTCCGCCAGAAGGAAAGGTCCCAGCCCGAATGGGTCCCCCGCCGGACTGGCCCATACAACTTTGCCGTCCAGACCCAGGCAGACGAATTGCCCGTCGGGCCGCGTCCCAAACAAATGACCATCGTGGAACAGGGGCGTGTGCTGCGTCGCGCCGAACTCCTCCGGCGCAAGCCTCCAGATGATTTGCGGCGAAATCTTGCCGCCCTGGTCCCGGAGTTGGAGGAGCATGCTCCCCGCGTTGTAGCCGCCCGCCAGAAGAATTCTCCCGCCATCGAGCACCAGCGGCGATGGCACGTTGGCGATGCTGATCTTCCACGCCGTGGTATCCCACAACAGTGTTCCGTCCTTGGCGGAAATGCCAGCCACACCGCCGCTGCCGCAATACACATAAAACCGCCGCCCTCCGAACTCCATCGGCATCACGGAGGAATGTGTCATCTTCCAATCGCGCGGGTTGGGCGCGCGCCACCGGGCTTTCCCCGTTCCAAGCTCCACCGCCGCCAGCAGGGCGTCGTGCCCGCCCGGAGCCAGGATGACGGCATCCCCGTCGATCAGCGGACACTGCCCCGTGTACCACGGCGGAATGGTCGCTCCAAATTCCGTGACAAGATTCAGCCCCCAGCGCAATTCCCCAGTCACCGCATCAAGACAAAGGACGTGGCACTTGGGATCCATGGCCACAACGAACTTGTCCGCCAGCGCGGGCACGGTGCGGGTCATCCCGTGGTTGCGCTTGACCGCCATCGGGTAGGCATAACGCCAAACCTCGCCGCCATCGGCCAGCGACAAACAGCGCAGCGCGTTCTCCTTTTTGTCGTAATCGTAATCCAGCAGATAAACGCGCCCGTCCCGAACGACCGGTCCCGCATACCCCTCCCCGCAATCCACCGCCCACAACTGCCGCGGCCCGGCGGCATCCCAGGAACGGGCCAGGGGCGTGGTGTCCAAGCTGATGCCATCGCGATTCGGCCCGCGGAACTGGGGCCAGAACCCGGGAAGATTCCCCGGCTGGGCGGTGCCCTGGATGAGTTTGCCAGCCAGAACTGGGTTGGCAGCGGCGACACCCTCCGCGCCGGAGGGTTGGTCGGCGCCGGGAAAGCGTTCGGAAAGATCGTCCTGACTCTGGCGCGCCCGCCAGAAAACAAGCGCGGCCACGGCCATCACGGCCGCCAGCAACGGCAACGCCAAAACATATCGAGAACGGTCAAATCTCATCGCAGCATTTGGAAATCCCTAACGTCGGTCCCATGGAGAAAACAGTATCAAAGCGTTGATCATTACGAAAGCGGATCTTCCATTCTTGAGTCAACAACTAATTCGAGTCTGCGGCTAGGGTGTTGCCTTCCACGCCTCGGCCTCCAGCTCAAACAGCAGATCCTCCCGGCAGATGCCGCATTGCGCCGCGATGAATGGCAGCGACAGCAAACCCCTGTCGGCGCACCAAGCCCCAAACGCCGGAATATCTTCACGATTCTTGAAGTAGGCCGTGGCCCGCGTAATGTCCGAAAATCCAAAGCCACGCGACGTCAAAATAGCTTCCACCACGTCCATGCTGAGATCCATTTGCCGCAGCAGATCGCCCGCCCATAAGGTCTCCCCTCCCGGCGCAATGCTTGCCGTGCCGGAAATCAAAAGTCTCCGGCCCTGCAACGACGCAATCTCCATCGCCCGGCTGAACGAACTGCCATACGCGGGCGCCGGGCATTGCAGGGGCGAAGCCACCTCCGCAATCTTCGCGGCGGCATGCAGCGGTTGCATCGCCCAAGCCCCGGTCACCAGTGCCGCTCCCGCCGGATTCCGACCGGACACCCCCGTGCTGGCCGGCAATGAGCCTGTTCGAAATCGAACGCGCGAATACACTTCAGTCCTGGCTTCGTTGAATGGGCCATACCACGACAGTAGATCGTCCAGATGAAACCATGTCCGCACCAAATCACCCAACGAGAAACCGGCCAGCCCGAACGCTGTTTCCATGCGCCCCAGCGTTTGCCGAAGTTGATCAGGACGCCGGGCGCACAGCGTTTCCGGTCCCAAGCCGCCCAGAAGACAATGCCGTATTCCACCCGTTTCAAACATACAACCGGCTACCTGCCCGTCCAGACGTATTGGGGTCACCCGCCCGGCGCTGAAAGCCAGCGCCTGCATGCCGGCAATCGCGCCGTCATCGGCCGAGGCTCCTTCCACCCACGTCACCGGCCACTCGATCCGACCGAAAACCCGCCGCATGGCCTCCGACGCCGCCACATGGGCGTCGATGGAGCCAAAAATCATCAAATTGACCAACGCCGCCTCCTCATCCTTCAGCGTGCGCGCCAGCCGGCTGAACAACTCCTTCAGCCCCTCGCCGGGCAGCGGTTTGACAGCGATGGAAAAATCCCGGTCAGCGCCAGCGACGCCACTGGTGTTTGACATCATTTCAACGTCGGCGTTTTTCATTCGTCACATCGCATTTATTATGTTTTCAAAGACGCGACAGCCGCAGCTTTAGTTACACTTATATTTAGTCTCGGCAGAGGCGGCAAGCCGTCTAATAAGCCTTTAGAGTTTCCTAATCATAATTTGCGGTTCGCCACCGCAAAATAAGTTGTGTTATTTACGCATCCTGGAAGATGCCGCCAGCGTCTATGCTATTGGCGCCGGCCAATGCGGCCGATGCCATGGTGGTGAAAACGTTCTTGATCACAGGCGGCCTTTTGCTGGCGGCTTTCGGCGCCTTCCCGGCGGCGCAACGGCCCGCGGATGTCTATGAAAGCCCCGCCGCCCTCACCGCCCAAAATCCCGTCGATCACCTCCTTTTCGCCCGCTTGCGCGAACTGGACATCCAGCCCGCCCGTGTCTGCTCCGACGCCGTCTTTGTCCGGCGCGCTTATCTGGACGTTATCGGCACCCTGCCGAAAGGTTTCGAGGCCGAACAGTTCATCCTCGACCGCAATCCAGACAAGCGCCGCCTCTTGATCGACCGCCTGCTGGAACGCGATGAGTTCGCCGATTACTGGGCCATGAAATGGGGCGACCTGCTCCGGGTCAAGGCCGAGTTTCCCATCAATTTATGGCCCAACGCCGCCCAGGCCTACCACCATTGGATCCGTGCCGCCATCAAGGCAAACATGCCCTACGACCGGTTCGTCCGCGAACTGCTCACCTCCAGCGGCAGCAACTTCCGCGTCCCGCCCGTCAATTTCTATCGCGCCCTCCAAAACAAGGACCCCCAAGCAATCGCCAAAACCGTCGCCTTGACCTTCATGGGCGCGCGCGCCGAGAAATGGCCCGCCGCCCAATTGTCCGGCATGGCGGCCTTCTTCTCCGAGATTGGTTACAAAAACACCGCCGAATGGAAGGAGGAGATTATTCTCTTTGACATGTCAAAGACAACGAATGATCTGGCCCGCGCCGCCGCCTTTCCAGATGGCACGCCGGTCCGCTTGTCGCCCGAACGCGATCCGCGCGAAGTTTTTGCCAACTGGCTCATAAACCCGAAAAATTCCTGGTTTACCCGAAACATTGCCAACCGCGCTTGGTCCTGGCTGCTGGGCCTCGGCATCATTCAGGAGCCGGACGACATCCGTCCGGATAACCCGCCCTCCGACCCCAAACTCCTCTCCCTGCTGCAGGAGCAATTGATCGCGTCCCATTACGACCTGAAGGGCCTGTTCCGTCTCATTCTCAACTCACGAACCTACCAGCTCTCTTCGCTGCCCATGGCCGGCAATCCCGACGGCGCGGCCCACTTCGCCTTTTATCCCATGCGCCGGCTGGATGCGGAAGTTCTTATTGACTCATTGGACCAGATCACCGGCTCAACTGAGAATTATTCCAGTTCCATTCCCGAACCTTTTACTTTCATCCCCGGCGACATGCGCTCGATTGCCCTCCCCGACGGCAGCATTAGCAGCGCCTTCCTCGATATGTTCGGCCGTCCCCCTCGCGACACCGGCCTCGAATCCGAACGCAACAACCGCCCTGCGCCCGACCAGCGCCTGCATCTGCTCAATTCAAGCCATATCCAGCTCAAGCTGGAACAGAGCCGCATGCTGCCCTACTTGCTCCAATCCAAAAAAACTCCGCGCGAAGCCGTCACCGCGCTTTATCTGGGCATTCTTTCGCGTTTCCCAACGGCAGATGAGTTGAGGATTGGGGAGGGTTATTATCAATCCAGCCAGTTGGACAGACGGCAGGCGACCGTGGATCTGTCTTGGGCTTTGATCAACACCAGCGAGTTTCTTTACCGGCACTAACAATGAAAGGCGCAGTGATATTATGAGTACGCAACAAAATGCCGCAGCCGAATCCTTCAAGCCATATTCCGACGCCCTGATTTCACGCTTGCGTGACAACGCCATTTCCCGGCGCGAAGCCGTGCGGCGCGCCCTTCTTGGCGCGGGCGGCCTGATGCTGGGATACCACTTGTCCTTGGGCGCGCCGGCCGGGGCGCCATCGCCCCAGGCCAGGGCCAAGTCGGTCATCCAAATCTGGATGTGGGGCGGCCCCTCGCACCTGGACACCTTTGATCCGAAACCGGAGGCCGGCTCCGATTTTTCCGGCCCGCTCGACAAACCCATCGAAACCAACGTCGGCGGCATAAGAATCTGCCAGCTCATGCCCCTGCTGGCGAAGCAGGCCGACAAGTATTCCATCATCCGCAGCATGACCCACGGCAACAACAGCCACGAAACCGCCTCTTACATGGTCCAGACCGCCCGCCCGGCCGGCGAGCGCGATGTCTATCCCTGCATCGGCGCCATCGTTTCGCTCTTCAAGGGGGTCAACGCAGGTTATCAAGGCTTGATTCCGCCTTACATTGTGCTGACCGAACCGCAGGGACGATTCTCCGAGGCGGGATTTTTGGGGTCGCGCTTTCAACCCTTCGCCACCGGGGGCGATCCCGCCAAAACGCCCTTCGCCGTGGAAGGCGTGGTCAGCGAAACCATTTCCGAGCAGCGCCAGAAGGGGCGGCGCGCCTTGTTGCACGAATTGGACACGCTCTCCCATGTCCTGCCCGACAACACCGAACTTGCCGCCTCCGCCCAGGCCGAAAAAGAGGCCTATGACCTGATCCTCGGCGACGCCGGCAAGGTCTTTGATCTGGCGCAGGAGAAAACCGAGTTGCGCGACCGTTATGGCCGCAACACTTTCGGGCAATCCTGCCTCGTGGCCCGCCGTCTGGTCGAACGCGGCGTTCCTTACGTCACCATCAACTACAAGGGCGGCTGGGACACCCACAAAGACAATTTCCAACTCATGCGCCGCCGCGTGCCGGAAATGGACAAAGGCATGTCCACTCTCTTGCAGGATTTGACCGATCGCGGTTTGCTCGAAAAGACCATCGTGTGGTGGGGAGGCGAGTTCGGCCGGACTCCCAAGGTCATGTGGGAAGCCCCATGGAACGGGGGGCGCGGGCATCATGGCGAAGTCTTCTGCGCCGTGGTTGCCGGCGGCGGTTTCAAGGGCGGCCAAGTTGTCGGCTCATCCGATGCCAAAGGCGAACAAGTCAAGACCCGCCCCGTCCATCCGTCTGACCTTCTCGGCAGCATGTACGAACTCCTCGGCATTGATCCCAACGCGAAGTTGCCGCATCCCGAAGGCCTGGATGCCCGCGTCACGCCCTCCGCCGCCGAGGGCATTGCCTTGGGTGGCCGTCTCAAGGAAATCATGTAGCGCCTGTGCCGCCCCGATCAGAATCTCCAAATGACAAATGAGAAATTCTCAATGACAAATTTTCAATCCAGACCCGGCGCTTTGGTTGCGGCCTGTCGCGTTGCGTTGCTGCTCGCATGCGCCACCACCCTGTCAGCGCAGCAGTCCTTCACCCCGCATGTGGGCTACGTCCTTCCCGCTGGCGGAAGCCAGGGCGCTTCGTTCCAGGTCAAGGTGGGCGGACAGTATCTGGGCGGCGTCAGCAACGTCTTTATTTCCGGCGCGGGGATTGAAGCCGCTGTGGCCGACTACCTCAGGCCGCTCAACGGGCAAGAGCTTAAGGATTTGCGCGAGCAACTCAAGATGCTCCAGGACAAACGGGGCGCCGCCCGCGGCGACCGGCAAGCCGCCGCCAATGCCGGGACTCAGGCCCGCCCCGCCTGGACCGCCGCAGACATGAGAATGATCGCCGAAATCCGCGGGAAAATCGCCCAGTCCCAAAAAAGATCGGCCAATCCGGCAATTTCCGAAATCGTCACGCTCAGGGTCACCATCTCTTCCAACGCCGAACCCGGCGAGCGGGAGCTAAGATTGGGAACGCCCCAGGCTTTGTCCCAGCCGCTCGTGTTTTGCGTCAGCCAATTGCCGGAATTTAACAAACCCGCCCCTGCCGACGCCGCCGAACCTCCGGCCGCCAATCGCCCGAGAAACGACAACGTCCCGAAAGCCGTCGCGCCCGTCGAATCACATATCCTGCTGCCGTGCGTGGTCAACGGCCAAATCCTGCCCGGCGGCGTGGATCGTTACCGTTTCCAGTCGCGCAAAGGGCAGCAGTTGGTTTTCTCCGCGACGGCCCGGGAACTGATCCCCTATCTTGCCGACGCTGTTCCCGGTTGGTTTCAAGCCGTCCTTTCACTTTACGACCCTCAGGGCCATGAAGTCGCCTACGCCGATCATTACCAGTTCCATCCCGACCCGGTCCTCCTTTTTAGAGTCCCGCGCGACGGCGAATACATTCTCCAAATCAGAGACTCCATTTATCGTGGCCGCGAGGATTTTGTCTATCGCATCACCGCGGGCGAACTGCCCTTTCTCACCGGCCTTTTCCCTCTGGGTGGCCCGGTCGGCGCTCAAACCACCGTCCGGTTGACCGGCTGGAATCTTCCCGACACCGCGCTGACCCGGAGCGACCAGGACTCCGCCCCGGGAGTATATCCGGTCTCTGTCCGCACCGAATCCTATGTTTCCAACCCCCGCCCCTTTGCCGTGGACACGTTGCCGGAATGCTTCGCGCGCAAGTCAATCAACTCCCAAGCCACCGCCCAATGGGTTTCTCTTCCCATCATCGTCAACGGCCGCATTGATGCGCCGGGTCAGTGGAATGTCTTCCGTTTCGATGGCCGCGCCGGCAAAGAATTCGTCGCCGAAGTCATCGCCCGCCGCTTGGATTCCCCGCTGGATTCCGTGATCCGCCTGACCGACGCTGCCGGCCATCAAATCGCCTTCAACGACGACTTCGAGGACAAAGGCGCCGGCTTGCAAACCCAATATGCGGATTCTTATATACGCGTCAACCTGCCCGCCACCGGTCCCTACTATCTCTGGCTGGGCGACGCGCAACAGCAGGGTGGCCCGGAATATGCCTATCGCCTCCGCCTTGGCCCGCCCCGGCCCGACTTCGTTTTGCGCCTTGTCCCCTCCAGCCTGACGGTGCGTGGCGGCATGTCCGTGCCTTTCACCGTCTATGCCCTGCGCAAGGACGGCTTTTCCAACGAGATCAAGCTGGCTCTGAAAGATGCCCCGCCCGGCTTCTCCCTCAGTGGCAGTACTCTGCCAGCCAACCAGAACCAAATGCGTCTCACCCTCATGGCTCCAGTCCGCTCCGCTAGGAAATCCTTCAAGCTTGCGCTGGAAGGCCGCGCCCTCGTCCAGGATCAGGAAATCGTCCGTCCCGCCGTCCCCGCTGAGGACAGAATGCAAGCTTTCCTCTATCGCCACCTTGTCCCCTCCCAAGACCTGGAAGTTTCGTGTTTGGACCGCCCCCAGCTCCCCTTCGCCCTGAAAATCCTTGATTCGACCCCCGTCAAAATCCCCGCCGGTGGCACAACCGGAGTTCGAATCAGCATCCCCAACCGCCTGTCCTCGGACAATTTCCAACTCGAACTAAGCGAACCGCCGGATGGAATATCCATCGCCCACATCGCCCAAGGGGAAATGGAAACCAAAATCGTTCTTCACAGTGATGCCTCCAAAATCAAACCGGGCGCGACCGGCAACCTGATCGTCAACATCATCTCCGTAAAGCAGCGCCCTGCCGCCGCCGCCGCCAAGGCACAGGCCGGTCAGCGCCGCAGCGCCCTGGGTGCCCTCCCCGCCATTCCTTTCGAAATTGTCTCTCCCTGACCCTTGGATTATATTTTCCCTTTCGCCCTTGACAATCGGGGCCAAATAAGTCACATTAATCCTATCGTATAAGTAGTATAAATCCAATATGAAACTTACGTCGCGTTGCGAATATGCCATGCTGGCCCTGATCTATCTCGGGCGGCAGAAGACGGGCATGCTCTTGTCCGTCGATGTCATCGCGCGCACCCAGAATATTCCCCCCAAGTTTCTCGAACAGATCATGCTCACACTCAAACGGGCCAAATATGTGCGCAGTGCCAAGGGCCGCAACGGCGGTTACCAACTGGCCAAACCCATGGAGAGAATCACCCTGGCTGAGATCGTCCGGTTGTTTGACGGCGCCCTGGCCCCCTCCGAATCCGTCAGCGAACACTTTTACGAACCTACGCCCTTGGAGAAGGAGGAGAAACTGGTCCTTGTTTTTCGCGACATCCGCGATTACGCCTCCAAAAAGCTGGAGGCAACAACCATTGGAGACATGTTGTGAGCCTTTTTTCGCACTAAATATGACCTCTCCGATAGGCGACTAATACTTGCATCCGTTACCATCCCCCGGGAAGTTTCCCGGTCCGCTTTTCCATTGCGCAATTATGGTTTCCTCTTAGAGTTTCAGACTGATCACCAATGTCAACATGAGTGTGCGAATTCTGGAGTTTTCAACCCTATGACCAATGGCTCCTCGGAAAAGGTAAAGAGGGCGGGGAGTGACGGCAGGATCCGATGGACGCGCTGTGCCGTTTTGGGCGTGGTCTTCGCCCTGGTTATTGGCGTTTACGCCTGGAGCGCCAGCTCGGGAACCATGGAGCTTCTTGGTTCAAAGGCGGAAAACACCTACTATAACTTGTTAGTGCAAAGTTTTTCCGCCGGCCAACTGAATCTGAAAACCCCGGTGCCGCCAGGACTCACGCAGCTTGCCGATCCCTACGATCCAATGGCCAGTGCTCCTTATCGGTGGAACTATGGATATCCGTTGCATGATTTAAGTTATTACAAGGGCAGGCTATATCTCTATTTTGGGATTACACCAGCCTTGATGCTTTTCTGGCCTTGCAGGGCGCTGACTGGACATTGGCTGCTGCACAAAGATGCCGTGGCGATCTTCTTTTCGGCAGGCTTCCTGGCCGGCGCTGGTCTCTTGTTGTCCCTCTGGAGGCGTTACTTTGCGGACGTCAGCTTTTGGATAATCGTCTGCTGCGTCATTGCGTTGGGCTTGGCGAATTTCACACCGGCAATTTTGCAGCGCTGTGATGTTTATGAAGTGGCGATTAGCTGCGGATATGCCATGACGATGCTGGCCCTGGCGGGGATTTGGCGTGCAGGGCATGATTCCCCACGCCAGTGGCCATGGCTGGCCGCGGCTAGTCTGGCCTACGGATTGGCGGTGGGAGCGCGACCATCGTTGTTGCTTGGGGCGGTCATTCTCCTGGCTCCCGTGTTTCAGGCGTGGCGCCGGAAGCGCCGTGTTTGGCCGCTTTTGATGGCGGCGACGATCCCAATTGTGCTCATTGGCTTGGGGCTGATGTTTTACAACGCCCTGCGCTTCGACAACCCGCTTGATTTCGGGCAGCATTACCAATTGTCCTCGACCCGGCTGGACACGGCGCATCAATTCCTTCCGCGTTATCTCTGGTTTAATTCTCGGATCAGCTTTCTCCAGCCGGCGCGGTGGAGCAGCCATGCTCCATTTGTGCATGACATCGTCGTTCCACCCTTGCCGGCAGGCGCTGGGGAGCCTGAGCATCCTTTTGGAATTCTCACCAATATCCCTCTGATATGGCTGGCATTGGCCGTGCCGCTGGCCTGGCGGAAACGCTCGGCGGAAGCCCGCTCAACCTTGCGTTGCTTTCTCGTCGCCATCGCTTTTCTTTCCGCGATTTGTGCGCTGACCCTCCTTCTCTATTTTACCATGTGTCTGCGCTATGAAGTGGAGTTTACGCACACGTTGGTCTTGCTGGCGGTCGTTGGCATCCTCGCTTTGGAGCATGCCTTGGCCGGCCAGCCCGCGTGGCGGCGGGTTGCCCGTTGCGGCTGGGGTTTGTTGCTTGCCTTTTCGGCGGCGTTCAACCTCTTGGCCGGCTTTGGGTTGCATGCAGAGGCCCACCTCAATCGCGGCAAAGCCTTTGACCAAATGGGCAGGGTGGATGACGCCATCGTCGAATACCAGAAGGCCCTGCGCATCCGCCCGGACTATGCGGACGCCCAAAATAACCTCGGCAACGCGCTTCACCTCAAGGGCAGAACGGACGAGGCGATCTCTCATTACCAGCAGGCGTTGGACGCCAAGCCGGACAACGCCGAAGCCCATAACAACCTCGGCAACGCGCTTCTGGAAACCGGAAGGCCGGACGAAGCGATTTCGCAATACCAACTGGCGCTGCAGATCGCCCCTGCCTTCGCCGAAGCCCACAACAACCTCGCCGCCGCCCTTGAGCAAAAGGGAAGAACGGATCAGGCGATTCTCCAATATCGGGAGGCGCTGCAAATCAAGCCGGATTACGCCGAAGCTCACAACAACCTTGGACTCGCTTTGGTGAGAAAGGGAAGGACGTCCGAAGCGATTTCGCAATACCAAATGACGCTGAGACTCGAACCAGCCAATGTCGAATCTCAGAACAATCTGGCCTGGCTCCTGGCCACCAGTGCGCAGGCGTCGTTGCGCAACGGCGGCAAAGCCGTGGAACTGGCCCAGAAGGCCAACGTGCTGACACAGGGAGAAAACCCGGTCATTCTCCACACTCTTGCCGCCGCCTACGCCGAAGCTGGGCGGTTTTCCGAGGCGGTGCAAACCGCCCAGCGCGCCTTGCAACTGGCCGGGGCGCAATCCAACGCCAGGCTGGCCGCGAAACTTCAAGTTGAGTTGCAGCTTTACGAGACAGGCAGCCCTTTCCACAGCCCTGCGCAAACTCATTAGATCATTCATCGCGCACCCACTGACACCTTCGGGGGAAGGGCCAGTCAAAGCCCACCCAGCCCCACTCTGGCGAACTCAAAGCGAATCAAAGTGATTTTGCGCAGCCAGAACCAAGTGTCCATGCCGTCCATCAAGTCCACGCATCCGTCCCCATCAGTCCCATTCTTCCCGTTCATCCCATCCCACAAGCGGCTTCTAGCCCCGCTTTTCCATTGCGCAATTATGGTTTCCACTTAAAGTTTCAGGCTGATGACAGTTTCAAATTCCAAGTCCAATCCCGGCGGCCCAGCCGCGCCCGCAGCCCCTTCCGACTTTATCCGCGACATCGTGGCGACCCATGTGGCGGAAAAACGTTACCCGAAGATCCATACCCGCTTCCCGCCGGAACCGAACGGTTACCTCCACATCGGCCATGCCAAATCGATCTGCCTCAATTTCGGCATCGCCCGCGAATTCGGCGGCATTTGCAATTTGCGCATGGACGACACCAATCCCACCAAGGAAGACGTCGAATACGTGGACTCCATCATCGCCGATGTGAAATGGCTCATCGAAGGATGGGCCGATGACAGGCTTGGCTTCAAGGCGGCGGGCCAAACCCCGCAGGCCCTCGTCAGCGACGGCCAGCCGGACTTTTTTCTGCCCCCGGCGGACGCTTCGGCTGCCGGTGCGAAGCTCGAGCCGTTTTATGCTTCGGATTATTTCGGGCAGATCTACGGATACGCCGTGGAATTGATCAAGAAGGGCAAGGCCTACGTCTGCGACCTCTCCGCTGAAGACATGGACACCTACCGCGGCTCACCGGATCGCCCCGGAAAAGACAGTCCCTGGCGCAATCGCCCCATGGCGGAGAGCCTCGATCTGTTCCAGCGCATGAAGGCTGGCGAGTTCCCCGATGGCACGCGCACTTTGCGGTCCAAACTCGACATGGCGTCCCCGAACATTTGGCTGCGCGATCCTGTTCTCTACCGCATCCGCCACACCGAACATCATCATACCGGCTCAAATTGGTGCATTTATCCAATGTACGACTTCGCCCATTGCCTGAGCGATTACATCGAGGGCATCACCCACAGCATCTGCACCCTGGAGTTCGAGGTCCATCGCCCGCTTTACGACTGGATTCTGGAGAACCTCGGCCTGCCGCGTCCCCTGCCCCACCAATACGAGTTCGCCCGCCTCAGCCTCGGCTACACCGTCATGAGCAAGCGCAAACTGCTCCAACTGGTCAGCGAGAAAATCGTCACCGGCTGGGACGATCCGCGCATGCCGACCATTTCCGGATTGCGCCGCCGGGGAGTGACGGCCGCGGCCTTACGCCATTTTGCCTATAACATCGGCATTACCAAATACAACGGCGTGACGGACCTGGCGGTGCTGGAATACGCCATCCGCGAGGATCTGAACCGGCAGGCGCTGCGGCGCCTGGCCGTGCTGCGCCCGGTAAAGATAGTGTTGACTAATTATCCCGAAGGCCGCGTTGAGGAACTGGAGGCCGTCAACAATCCCGAGGACCCCGCCTCCGGCTCGCGCCGCGTCCCCTTTGGCCGCGTCCTCTACATCGACCAGGACGATTTCATGGAGACCCCGCCCCCGAAATTCTTCCGTCTCCGCCCGGGCGGCGAGGTGCGCCTCAAGTATGCTTACATCATCAAGTGCGACGAAGCGGTTAAGGACGCAGCAGGCCGTGTCACCGAATTGCGCTGCACGGCCGATTTGGAAAGCAAAACCGGCGGCGCCACGGCGGCCCGCAAAATCAAGGGCACCATTCATTGGGTTAGCGCGGCCCACGCCGTGGATGCCGAAGTCCGGCTTTACGACCGCCTGTTCACCGAGGCGGAACCGGATGCCGCGGGCGATTTCAAAAGCTGCCTCAACCCGCATTCCCTGGAAGTACTGTCCGCCAAATGCGAGCCGTCCCTGGGCGATGCCAGGCCGGAATTGCGTTATCAATTCGAGCGCCTGGGTTACTTTGCGCTCGATGCCGCCAGCGCTCCCCAAAAGCCGGTTTTCAACCGCACCATCCAGCTGCGCGACACTTGGGCTAAAGAGCAGCGCAAGGGATGATTGTCAACTATAAGTTTTGGGCCGGACGGATTCGCGCGGCCATAATGGTTCTGCTCTGCCTTTTTGCGTTGGTGTGCTTTTCGGGCTGTCAGGCGGCGGGCTTTTACGGCCAGGCCATCGCCGGCCAGTGCCAAATCCTGGCCCATGAGAAATCGATCGCCAAACTGATGGCCGATCCGGCCACGCCTCCCAAGCTGAAGGCCAAGTTCGCCCAAGTCCTGAAGATCCGCCGCTTCGCGGAGCAGGAAATGAAACTGCCGGCCGACCACAGTTACCTCAAATACACCGACCTGCACCGCCCGTGCGTCGTCTGGAATGTTACCGTGGCGCCCGCTCTTTCGCTGGAACCCAAGACTTGGTGGTTCCCCGTGGTGGGCCGGGCCGACTATCGCGGCTATTTCAATGAGCCGGCCGCCCGCCGCTACGCCGGCCGCTGGGAGAAAGAAGGATGGGACGTCGATGTCGGCGGCGTCACGGCTTACTCGACGCTCGGCTGGTTCCGTGATCCACTCCTCAACACTTTTATTTTCGAGCCGGAAGCCGATCTGGCCGAACTGATCTTCCACGAATTGGGCCACCGCCGCCTCTACGTCAACGGCGACACCGATTTCAACGAAGCGTTTGCCACCGAAGTGGCGGCGGAAGGAGTGCGCCGCTGGTTCGCAGCATCCACCAATGCCGCCGCCTGTGCAGAACACGAGGCCGCCCAGGCGCGCGACAGGCAATTCGTCCGGTTGGTCATGAACACCCGCGGGGAACTGGAGGCCGTTTACACCAACTCGCATTTGACCGACACCGGGAAACTCAGGCGTAAAGAAGAAATAATAGCAAGTCTGCGCCTCAAATATGGCGTCGCCAAAAAGGCATGGGGCGGGGCAGCCGACTACGACGACTGGTTCGCCAAACCGATCAACAACGCTAAACTCAACACCATTTCGGAGTATTACGAGTTGGGGCCCGCTTTTCAGGCCCTCCTCCGCGCGCAGGGCGGCGACATGGAAAAATTCTACATCGCCGTCGCGGCCCTGGCCAAACTCCCCCTCGAGCAACGCCACGCCGCCCTGCGGCAATACTTGAAAGGAGGTTGAATCATAACCGGCATCAAACCCATCAACGTTGGCAGATATTGACCAACCAGACCGTGTTCAATTTTGGGTCAATTCTGATTACAGAACGGCCCCTGACCAACGTTCCGTCCCGGCATTCCCGGGACGTCGGGCGGAACGTCGTGCCTGAGCATCCGCAGTGACCGGAGGGACTGAAATGGATTGACGCCGGACTTGGGCGTTGGATAACTTTGCTGCTACACGCTGAGTGGTTCGTCTGCGATTCGGAAGGCGCCAGGAGTCGTGTTTTTATTTCAATGCCAATAAGCAGCAACGCGCTTTACGAGCGGTCGTTCGCGGCGGTTGAAGCTCAGCGTGACCGGCGCTTGGGCGCGCCGCCGTGGGCTGGCCGAAAGATCGTCATCTACGGGGCCGGCGATTTTGGCCGGGACCTGGCCCGGGCGCTGTTGCGGCAAGGGGCCTCGGCGCTGGGTTTTTTGGACCAGAAGGGCAACGGACGGGAGGCGGTGCCGGGCCTGCGAGTCTTCCGCCCTGATTCCTCTGAGGCGCGAAGCTGGCTGGCCGAGAAACCGGTGGCAATCATCGGAGTGTTTAATTTTGCCGCATCGATTCGCGAGATCAAGGAGGCGTTGACCGCGAGGGGATACTCGAAGGTCCTGACTCCGATGGAGGTTTACCCGCATGTATGCGAAGAGCTTGGCCTGCGGTTTTGGCTGGGAACAAGCCGGGACTATGCCGAAGCCGTTGCACCGATCAAACGGGCTTTTGGTCTCTGGGCCGATGAACCAAGTAAACGGCTATTCTTGGAGACACTGATGTTTCGGCTGGAGCCGGACCTGACATCGCTGAGCGTGGTTTCGAGCGTGGACAACCAGTACGCCGACGCCACCGTACCGCGCTGGAAGCAGCCGCTGCGCATGGTGGACGGCGGCGCGTATGTGGGGGATTCCATTCAAAGTCTGGCCGCGCACAAGTATGTATTCGACGCCATCTACGCCTTCGAGCCGGATGCGGCCAACTTCAAAGCGCTCCGGGCGGGCGTTCCGGATATGGTCGGCAGCGCGCAGATCTCGCTCTGGCCCTGCGGGCTGTGGTCAAGCTCCTGTCGTTTAACATTCTCCGAGGACGGCGGATCGGGGAGCAAACTATCCCAAGGCGGAACATCGATCGTTCCGGTGGTGTCGTTGGATGATGTCCTGATTCATCAACAGGTCAATTTGATCAAGCTGGATATTGAAGGAGCAGAAGCGGAGGCGCTGGCGGGCGCCCGCGGGGTGATTGCGCGTGACCGTCCGGGGCTGGCGGTGTGTCTTTACCACCACCCGCAACACCTCTGGTCCATTCCCCTCTGGGTGGAGAGCTTGAAGCTGGACTATCGGATGTATTGTCGAGTTTACCAGCAGAACGGTTATGAGACTGTTCTGTATGCTATTCCGACGTGAAAACAACTGGCGAAGCGGAGTTCGCGAAAATTTTGCCTGTTGATTTGAGGCCGCTGCGGCGGCACAATCCAATCATGCAATCTGTATTTACAGGCCCTGTTTACGTGGTGCGCGACAATATCGACACCGATCAAATCATTTCCGCGCAGTACTTGAACCTGATTCCAACCGTGCCGGACGAGTATGAAAAACTGGGCGGTTACGCTTTGGCCGGCCTGCCGGATTCGCTTTACCCCCAACGCTACATCAAGCCGGGTGCGATCGACAGCGAGTATCCGATTGTCATCGGGGGGCGGAATTTCGGTTGCGGCAGTTCGCGGGAACACGCCCCGATTGCCCTTGGCTCGGCCGGATGCAAAGCCGTGGTGGCCGAAAGTTTTGCGCGCATCTTTTTCCGAAACAGCGTGGCCACTGGCGAACTTTATCCGTGCGAATGCCCGGACCGCCTCTGTGATGAATTGAAGACGGGCGACGTCGTTACCGTGGATTTGGACAAGGAAACGTTGACCGTTCAAGCCGGCGGCAAGGTCCATTCCTTGAAGCCGCTGGGCGATGTCCGTCCGGTCGTGGATGCGGGGGGATTATTCAATTACGCCCGCAAAACCGGCATGATGCCGGCCTGAGGCGTTTAAGCGCCTGCCAACTCCCACGCCGAACGCAGGGTCTGGATGTCCCGCGCCAGAAAACCGCGTTCGAAGTCAGTCAATACTTCCAACAGGGACTGCGGCGTTGGTATTTGCGAAAATGCCGGGCAGGCCTCGAACACAGCCTTCATTTGCGCGAAATACTGCGCGTCGTCCGTGCGCAGATAAACCGTGCCGCCCGGCGCCAGCGCCGCCCTCGCCAACTCGGGAAAACGCTCGTTGATCAGCCGGTGCTTGTGGTGCTTTCGTTTCGGCCAGGGATCCGGGAAATAGACGTGCAGGGCCGTGATCGATCTCCCGGGCAACAGATACTCCAGGAAATACGACGCTTCGATTCTTACCCCCCTGACATTGGCCAGGCCGGCCCGCTGTCCTTTGCGGTCGATCTTTCGCAGGCGGCCCAGCAGACGTTCCACCGCGATGAAATTCCATTCCGGATGCAGCCCCGCGTATTGCGCCAAAAACGAGCCGTCGCCGCAGCCCAACTCAACCTGCAGAGGCTGCGCGCGCAAAAACAGTTTGCCAGGGTCCAACGGCTCAACAATCGTTTCCAGGGAAACAAGCAGGCTGGCGGGGACTGGGTTGGATTCAGTATTCAATTGCAATCAGTTGCTTGTGATAGAATGAGAAGGCATTGAACACAACACGTAAAATGTGCCAATGGCTTGATCGCGTGGCCATTCACTATGCGGCGGCCCGCATGGCGAAACCAGACGGAAGGGACTTGCACTTGGGGGAAGCCCAATGTTTGCTGGCAAACCTCGACTTCTCCCCGGCCAAAATCAAGCCTGCCGCCATCGAATTTCATGGCCCCGTGACATTCCATTTTGCCAGCCCGCATCCCGGCGCCCACGCGGCGAACAATACTGTTCATGGCCGGCTCTATCGATGCGACGATCATTGGCGGCAAAAACCGGTGGTTCTGCTTCTGCATGGATGGAACGACTCTTTGAATCATCATTTTTATTTTCCACGACACGCCCGGCGATTAAACCAGATTGGCATCAGCGCGGCTACACTGCAATTGCCCTGGCAATTTGATCGCCGTCCGCGCGAGTTGGGCGCCTGGGGAAACTTCCTGTGCCCCGATGTGCTGCACACGGTCGAAGCCACCCTTCAGGCTATGGCGGACATTCGGGCCTTCATTGACTGGCTGATGGAGCAGGCATGCCCGTTTGTCGGCTTATGGGGCGTCTCAATGGGCGCGTGGCTTGCAGGTCTGACTCTTTGCCACGACTCGCGCGTTTCTTGTGCGGTTTTGACCGTGCCGGTGGCGCGCCTCGACCGGTTGATCGAGGAAGCGGCATTCTGCGAAACCATCCGTTGCGCCCTGCAAAACCAGCGCGTCGATTTGCACAATTTAAGCCTTATATCCAACCACCCGCTCATCGCCAAAGAGAACATTTTACTGCTCGAAGCGGAACATGATGTATTCGTGGCCAAAGAAAATGTCGAAGAACTTTGGCGCGCCTGGGACAAGCCTGAGATTTGGCGGTTTCGCAGCGGGCACATCAGCGTTTTGTGGGTGCCGGGCTTGTCGAAGCGCGTCGTGCGCTGGATTGCGGCAAGGGCGCAGGAACACGCCGCGAAATAAACGCGCTGCCCCCGAGATAAAAGCGCAGGCGCAAATCAGCCGCCCGGCTTATTCCAACGCGAGTGGTGGTAATCACCGGGCCGCGTTCCTTCCGGAACCGTTTCAAGTCGGGATTGGCGGCGATGAACAGTTCCGACTGGCTGTCGCACAGATCAGTCCCGTCGAGTTTGCGGTCAATGGCCAGCGCCGCGCAAAGTTTCCCGGGGCCGTTGGTCAACGCAATGGAGTTGGCCACCGGCCGATTGTGACGCATCAAGTCTTCGCCAAATTCGGCTTCAATGGCCCGGATCAGCACCGCTTCCGCGCGTCCTGCGCGCTGGCAGACGGCATTCACGCAAAAATGGAAACCGTAAATCAAATAGACATACGCGCGCCCTGGCGGCCCGTACATGGCGCGGTTGCGGACCGTTTCCCCGCCAAATGCATGGGAAGCGGGATCCTCCGCAAAGTAAGCCTCCGTTTCCATAATCGGCCCTCCGCAGAAGTCGTCCGCGGTTCTTCGGATCAGCCATTGGCCCAACAACCGCGGGGCCACCGCTTCCGCCGACGGCTGGTAAAATGACTGGGGCAAAGGAACCGGGTTTCTCACTGGGCAAAATATCCAGTCTTAACGGGGCTGGCGGCGGCGCGACTCCCGGCGGGCCTTGGGATTCGGCGCGGCAGGATCGGTCGGCACCGGCAGGGAAAAGTAATTGCGCGCGTTGCCGTAGCAGATGTTTCGGACCATCGTGCCCACCAGCAGTTCATCGTCGGGCAGTTGACCCTGCTCCATTTCGCGCCCGACGAGATCGCACAAAATCCGGCGAAAATATTCATGACGCGGGTAGGACATGAACGATCGCGAATCCGTCACCATGCCAACAAAGCGCGACAGCAACCCGATGTGGGACAAGGCGTTCAACTGCCATTCGATCCCCTCTTTCTGATCCAGAAACCACCAGCCGGGGCCGAACTGGATTTTGCCCGGCACGACACCGTCCTGGAAACTGCCCGCCATCGTCGCCAGCACGTAATTGTCCGCCGGATTGTGGTTGTAAAGAATCATTTTTGGCAATGCATCATCGCGCTCCAACAAATCGAGAAAACCAGCCAGGGCCTGGGCTTGGGAAAAATCGCCCATGGAATCAAAACCGGTGTCCGGGCCAAGCTGGCGCAAACGACGCGCATGGCTGTTGCGCAACGCCCCAAGCTGCAGTTGCTTCACCCAGCCCTTCTCCGCGTCCAGCCGGCCAAAGAACATCATCATGAACGTCGCGAATTGCTCCTGCTCTTCAGGCGATGCCGTCTGGCCGCGCCGCGCATTGCTGAAAACCGCTGCCGCGGCTTCAACGCTGCAAGGTCTGGCGAAACACCGCTCAAGCCCATGATCGGACAACCGGCAACCCCTGGCGTGAAAATAGGCATGACGACCGCGCAAGGCATCGAGAAAGTCCTGCAAATCCCCGATCGCGCCGCCCGCCGCCTGTTCAAGCTGGACGATCCAGGCGTTGAACGCAGCCGGTTGATCCACGCCCAACCCCTTGTCCGGACGGAACGACGGAAAGACCCGGGTGGTCAATCCGTCGGCGACGATCTTTTCGTGATGCTTGAGGTCATCCGTCGGATCGTCCGTTGTGCAAAGCGCTTTGACCTTGAACCTTTTCAGGATGCCCCGCGCGCTCAACTCCTGCCCGGCCAGTTGTTTGTTGGCTCTTTTCCAGATCGGCGCCGCGCTCGCCTCATCCAGCAACTCGTCGATCCCGAAATACCGTTTCAGCTCCAGATGAGTCCAATGGTAAAGAGGATTGCGCAACGTGTGCGGGACCGTCGCCGCGCAGGCTCGGAACTTGGCGAACGGCTCGGCCGACCCGGTGCAATATTCCTCCGCCACGCCGTTGGCCCGCATGGCCCGCCATTTGTAATGGTCCCCCTCCAGCCAGATTTCCCAAAGGTCCCGGAACTGGCGGTCTTCCGCGATGTCTCGCGGCGATAGATGGCAATGATAATCGAAAATCGGCTCCGCCTCGGCAAACTCCCGGTAAAGGCGCAGGCCGGTTCGATTCAGCAACAGAAATTTCTCGTGAATAAACTTCTTCTTAGCCATCGCTTGAAATTTAAAATAACGCCCCCGTGTCGGTGGCGGCAAGCCGCTTTATTCGGTGGATTTCGCTGGCGGCGATGTTTAACTCTTGAAATACCGCGCGGCCAGAACGTTCGCCGCCGCCCCGAACGCCGCCAGCACAACCAGCGGAATCACAACGGCGCTGAAATCGCTGCCGAAGCTAATAAGCCGATGCAGCACCTGCAACGCCCAACCGGTCGGCAGGCACAGCGCAATGGTCTTGAGCGCTGGCGGCCCTATTTCCAGCGGCCACCAACAGCCGCCCAGCGCCGCCATCATGAGGCCCGCCAGCACGCAAATCCCGTTCACTCGGTCGGGCGCGGCCACCAGCGAGCCAATCAGCACTCCCAGTGACGCGGCAACCCATGCCAATAAAACCAGTGTCACAATCACGCCGGGCAAATTCGCGCCAAGATTGACGTGAAACAAAAACTTGCCCGCCGCCAGAAGAAAAAATATCTGCACCAAACCGAGCAAAATGAGCCCGTAGATTTTTCCCAGAATAAGCTCCAGGCGGGTTACCGGGCAGGCCATGAGCCGTTTGATGACCCCGTTGCGCCGTTCCGCGGACATCACCGCGCCTCCGAAAATAAGCAAATTCATCATCAGGAACATGACAAGATTCCCCGGCAGCGAAAAGCTGAAGCCGGACGGCACCGGCTTTCGTCCCGCAAAGCGGGCATCCAGGCTCACCAAGTTTGGCCGGGCCATGATTTCCCGCAGTCTGCCTTCAGAAATTGTTCCGGGTTCATTCGTCGCTGTGGCCACTTCCAGCAGATGGCCGTTCATAGAGATCAAGGCCCGCACCAGCCGCAATTCGATTAACGCGGCATCGGCCTGCGCGGAGGCGTCGCGCTTCAGGAACAGGACCCTGCTCGGTTCCCGCGATGAAATCTTGCTGGTGAAATCGGCGGGAATGCGGATCACGCGCGCCGCGGTCTCGCGATTGGTCGGATCCAGCAGCCACATGTTCTGTGAACTGAGTTCATCCAGAAATATCCGCCCGAGAAAATTCGTGTCCTCGTTTTCGATGTACACCGGCGGCTTGCGATTGTAGGGATCCCCCGGCCCTTGATTGGAGAAGCCCATGATGTAAACAAAAGCGAGGGGGATGAGGAACAACCACACGTAAGCGCTCTTGTGCTTGAGAAAAAGGCGGAAGTCCGTGTGGCCGATGGCGACGAATCGTTTCATGTGCGCAAGCCCGCTTGGAATCTCCGTCGCAACAGCATCGCCGCCAGTGTAATCAGCACCGCGCCCAGCGCCGCCAGTTTGAACGCCGTCCAGCCCCAGGCCGCACCAGCGCCGCCGTCCTGCAGGTTGCGCGCGGTGTTAACGAACCAATAGCTCGGCAGCAACGGCGTGATGTGCTCGCGCAGAAACGCCGGCAGTGATTGTGGTGGAAACACTCCCCCCGCCAGGCCCAGGCCCATCGCCGCCAGATTATTCAACACAGCCGCGCGGCGTTCGTCCGGCATCAACGCCACGAAGACCGCGAACAGGGCCGCCATGAAACAAGCGTAGCCGATGGTGAGAACCATCAGCTCCAGTGGATGCCGCCAATGAACACGAAAAATCAAGCCGCCCCCGCCCAGCATCATCGCGCTGCACAAAAGCAGCAGCACCACCGCAAAAACGGCCTTGCTGGCCAGCATCGGCGCCAGCGAATCCCGCAGGGTCTGGTATCGCTCCAGGGTGTGCAGGCGCAATTCACTGTAGAGATCGCTGTTCGCAGTGCCGGCGATGAACAGCAGAAACATCCCGGAAAACCCGGTCAGCAGATACGCGAACAGGTCGCTGGTGTCGCCGCCGTTCGAACCGCCCGCTTGGGCCGCTGGTTTTCCGGCAGGCTTGGCCGCCGGCGATTCCTTCTCGTAACCCACCAGCGGCGGGTTCAAGTAATCCTTGTACTCCAACATGATTTTAAGCCCGGTGCGTTCAATCACGAGGAAAGCCTTGCTGTAATCCCCCTTCCCTTCCAACAACGGCCGCCATTGGGGAAATTCGGAACTGAAATTGTGCGAAATGGCATTTAACGCCGTCACACCCGCGCCTAGCAATTCCTCCACCACCGCCGGATTCACCGACTCCGCCGGATTCTTGATCAGTTCCAGGCTGGCCGGTTCGCGCGCCGAGAGATAATTGCTCATGAAATTCGTCGGGATGATCAGGACCGCGCTGATTTTGCCGGCATCGATCTCGCGCAACGCCGCTTCGCGCTCCATCGGCACCAGTTGAAAATGCCTGCCGCCGCGAGGCTGGTCCGCCGCCGTGCGCAACAAATCGCCCAACCGCGATTTGTCCTCATCCACCACGGCGAATCGGATGCGCCCCAGCGCGTTGCTCTCGGAATGTCCGCCAAAAACCAAGCCCAGCAGCATGGTCATCGCCAACGGCACGATGAGATGGATCAGCCACGGCAGCGGATTCCGCAACGCGCGGCGCAGGTCTTTGGCGAGGAGAACGCGCAGCATCTTATTCCCTGAGTTCGCGCCCGGTCAGTTGCAGGAACACATCATTCAGGCTGGGGCGCTTGAGCGTCACGTTTTCGGCCCGCACCGGCAGACCTAGCAAATCCTTCAGGCACTCGGACGGGTCCCGCTCGCCCACCGCCGCCACTACCAGTTGCCGCTCGGTTTTCTGGATGACCCGGAAGCGCTGCTCAAAGCCCGGCCACAATTCCGGCGAGGTCCCCTTGAAATCCGCCTCCAGCACGAATACTCGATGCCCGCCCAACCGTTCCTGTAATTGACTTAACGTCCCTTCCGCCAGCAGCCGGCCATGGTCAATTATGCCGATCCGCTGGCAAAGCGTCTCGGCCTCCTCCAGATAATGCGTCGTGTAGAGAATCGCCGTGCCGGCCGACTGGAGTTTGCGGATGAACTCCAGAATATTCAGGCGCGCCTGCGGATCGATGCCCACCGTGGGCTCGTCGAGCAGAAGCAATTGCGGACGATGCAGCAGCGCGCAACCCAGATTGATCCGCCGCTTCATGCCGCCCGAATATTTGTTCACCGCGTCCTTCGCCCGATCCGTCAGCATCAGGGCCTCGAGCAATTCCGTCGCGCGCGATCCTGCCTCACGCGAACTCAGCCCCGCCATCCGCCCCCAGAACTCCAGGTTCTCGCGCCCGCTCAATTCCTCGTATATCGCCAACTCCTGCGGCACCACGCCCATGATGCTTTTGGCTTTCTGCGGATCGTCCCAGAACGCCGTCCCCGCCACCAGCACCTCGCCGGCGTCCGGTTTCAGCAGGCCGCACAGCATCGAAATGGTGGTCGTCTTGCCCGCGCCATTGGGGCCGAGCAGACCGTAAATCTCGCCGGGGCGCACTTCGAAACTGATCGAATCCACGGCGCGAATCGCGCCAAATGTTTTGGAAAGATCTTCAACCCTCAGCAAGCTCATGCTCGCGATGTTATGCCGCCACAAAGCCGTGACAAGCAACGATTAAGGCGACTTCTTAATTCCGACTTCTTTCCGGCTGTAGCCCTGCAAATCAAGCGTGACGTGCGCGTACCCGATCTTCTTCAACTCTTCCGCCACGCGGCTAAAGGCGCCGTTGTTTAGAAATTTGGGCATTTCATCCACGCCCACTTCAATCCGGGCCAGATGCAGCGTCATCCCCTGCCCTCGCAACTCATGATGGCGCACCCGCAAATCGTAAAACCCCAGGTCGCGCAATACATATTCGGCCCGTTCGATCATGCTCAACTTCTCCGTCGTGACCGGCTCGCCGTGCGGCACCCGCGAACTCAGGCAGGCCATCTGCGGTTTGTCCGCTGTGGGCAGGCCCAGTCGCTCTGACAAGGCGCGAATTTCACTCTTGGTCAAACCGGCCTCCTTCAACGGAGCGCGCACATGGAACTCCCCGGCCGCTTTCAACCCGGGCCGGAGATCGCCCGCATCGCTTGCATTCTCACCGTAGGCGATCACGGCAAAATTTCCGTTCTTGGCCACTGGCGCCAGTTGCGTGAATAGTTCGTGTTTGCAAAAGTAACAGCGGTCAATCGGATTGGCCAGGTACTCGGCATTATCGAATTCCTCCGTCGCGATCACGCGCAACGGAATGGCAAATTGCTTCGCAACGGCCACCGCCTCCTCCAGTTCGCGCCGCGGCAGGCTGGGCGAATCCGCCAGCACCGCGAGCGATTTTTCCCCCAGCACCTGATGCGCCACGTAAGCCAAAAATGCCGAATCCACCCCGCCGGAATACGCCACCAGGCACGAACCGTAGGAGCGCAGCAAATTTTGGAGTTGTTCCAGCTTGTTCGAAGACACTGGTGTAAAGTGCCACCACCGCCGCGCAAAGTCTAGTTCGTACCATTCTTCCCATGCTTCCCATTTATCCCATTTCGGCAAAAGCACCCCGTCATTTTCGTTTGAGCACGCCGATGAACGGATCGCGCAGCGGCGTCCGATTCACCGCCTCCTTCCCCCAATAATACTCCGGCTCGGGCTTCAGCAGCACCACCCCCACCGGTTCATAGAAGTTCCCAACAAATTTGGGGAGCCACGTCATCACCGGACTGCCTCCGAGTTGCTCAAAATGACCCCGCAAGTCCCACGACACCCACTGCTTGACAAAGACCAGGTATTCAGGCCGAACATCTTCAATTTGCGCGATCATCTCACGCTGCATTTCGGTTGCATAAGGTTGGGGCGCAAAGAAGTCATACATGTAAATGTAGCCTGTCGCTGAATGGCGGCCTGCATAAAACAGGATCTCCGGCTCGGAGCCAAGGACCGCGATGCGTGCGTCGGGAGCGGCATGTTCGCGCAGATAGCGGCCGACCTGCCGGCATTCCACAAACGGATTCGGGTAATAGAACTCCTTGCTGAGCCGCTCGGGACTGAGCACAAAAAAATCCGCGCGATGATGGAATATGGTCAACCCCCACACGAGCACGAAGAGAACCCCGGGCAACGCCGACCAGGCCACCCCACGTAGCGCAGGCGTCCCCGCCTGTGGGTTCCGGCAGCGTCCCGTTGCCGGTGTTTCCCCCTCTCCTGGAGGAGAGGGCCGGGGTGAGGACGAGTGTTCCTCTAACTTTCGTGCAACATCAAACGGTGCCTGCAATGCCCCCCGGGCCATCTCCCGACTCCGGGCCTTGACCCATTTCATACCCGCACTAACCGCCTGACCCACCAAGAGACACAACGCCGGCAGCAGCATGACGAAATAATGTTCCGAAAAGTAGTTCGACAGCGACACCGCCACGAAAGAAAAGAGCAGGAAGCCCGTCAGCCACAATTTCTTGCGCCGTTCGCGCTTGCTTGGCACAAGCAAGGCCAGCCCCAGTCCGCCTATGATCCAAAATAGCTTGTCGCCTGTGAAAGGCATATACCTGAAGAACCAGCCGAATTGCCGCAGCCCCTCGAACCAGCCAAACTCGGTCGCATGCACCCTGGCATAAATTATGGTCCAAAACCAAAACCTCTGAAAAACTCCCGCCTGCCACAGAACCACCCCCGTCAAAACCAGCGGTGCCGCCACGCCGGCCGAATACAAAACAATTCTTTGGCAATGCACACGCCACTGCTCTCTTTCCTGCGCGCCCCGGGCCGCCAGCAGACAAAACCCGAACACCCCGAACACAGCTCCCGGTTGCTTCATCAAGCACGCAATCCCAAACAACACGCCGCTCCAAAAAAACAAAACAGCCTTTCCAGTTTCCTCCCCCCGCAATAACACCAGCAGCCCGGCCAGCGCCGCCAGAACAACGAAGTGCGTCGCATGAGCCGCCAATCCCAGTACCACCGGACTCGTCGAGAGTAGCGCATACGAGGCCGCCGCCGCCGCCGCGCCGGGCACATCCAGAAAACGCCGCGCCAACCGGTACAGCAACCAAACGCACGCCAGATTCACCACCAGCAACCCGAAGTGAATTCCCGAGGGAGTCTGCCCAAACAAAAACATGCAGAGCGCATACGCCGCATAAATCCCCGGAAACTTCATATTGTAAAAGAGCTTGTAAGGAGGAATCCCCTGGAGCATCAACTGCCCACCGTAAGCAAACTCCCCTTCATCCCGTTCCAGCAGCGTGGAGAGCAACCGAATACGGACAAAAACAACCACCGCCAAAGCCAGCAGCAGCAACAACACGGGCAAACTAATCCTCAGCTTCTTCACGGATTGCGGCGCACAATACCTGCTAAAACCGCGCCATGAAAGGTGAAAGGCTTCTGGGAAATTACCGGCCAAAATGGACTCATTTCCGACCATCCGTTTTATTATGTCAGGCGAATCTTCGGCAAGAAGAATTACGGCGTAACCGTCTCCAAGACACCAAAAACGGCAAAATCGCTTGGATTGGCGGTGAGCAAGCGTCGGACTCCAGATGTGTAAAGAATCGCGGCGAGATGCGTATCGAGAATGCGCTTGCGTCCCAAGCTAAACTGCCGCATCCAACGCAGCGTTTGATCCATGCTGGCTGTGTTCGCCTCAAGCAGTTCAACGGCGGGCTTCGCAAGAAATTCGTCAACCCAGTCCAACGCCTCAGTCATCTCGAGCGCCGGATCAAATCGCCGCATATCCGTTGCGACATGAAGAAACTCATTCACAACTAAAGATGGGAATACAAGCTTTGTTCCATGTCCAGTTTCAAACTGGACCGCCAGCAATGTTTTTGCGTTTGCCGGGTGGTCGGCGAAGGCGAGTTGGACAAGGACGTGACAATCCAAGCCAATCATTTGGGTCCGAACATTTCCTCAGCCAATTCATCCTGAGAGATGACCGGGATCAGAACACGATGGCCTTTGAACGTGCGCACACGCAAAGAATTGCCACCGCCGAGGTTCCCTTCACGAACCAGGATGAGCCGGGGGGCAGCCTGGCCCCCGTGCTTAATCAAAACCCCATTCGCTGCCTCCAGTTTTACAAGCTCAGTAAGCCGTTTGCTTGGCATTCCGTTCGTCACGACGAAAGGAAGCAATTCTGCAGTCGTTGACAGATTGGATGCATCGTGCTGGCCTCCGGCAAAGCTCATCAGGGCTGAGTTTTCCTTCCACCAATCAGCCGAACGAGACTCGAAGTTATTGACAGGCAAGTAGAACGAATCAATCGCCACATTGGAGGTGGACTGAGCCGTTCTATCAACTCGAACAAATATATCCTGTGCCATCATTGTGATCGGTGAGCAGCTTGTTCCTCTGCCATTTTTATGAAGCTTTCGAGCTGCTCCCTTGTTAAAAAAATTCAAAATAATTTTCCCATAGCCGTTTAGCCCAAGCCACTGTCCATCAGCTGGAATGTAACGATGCTGCGGACTCTTTTGGTACTCGACTCTGTAAGGTCTTACGCCTTCTTGGGGCGATGTTTGTTTCTTTTCCAATATTGTGAAAATAATATGAGTCTGGGCAGCGATTACGTCAAGCCAACGTATCGTCCCTTAAGGCTTCCTTTCATGGACCTGGCACATTTTGAAGCGCGTTGCTTTTCCAGATTGAGCAAGTGCCGTTTCCATTCCAAGCCCCCGGCGAAGCCCGTGATGCTTCCGTCCTTTCCTATGACGCGATGGCACGGAATGACAATTCCAAGCGGATTTTTGCCGGTGTTCATCCCCGCCGCACGAATCGCCCGCGGCTTCCCTGCCCTGCGGGCCAGCTCGCCATAACTAATGGTTTGCCCGTAGGGAATGCGCCAAATCTCCCGCCAAACCCGCTCCTGAAACTCGGTCCCTCGAAAATGAAGCGGCAACGAGAATCGGGTCCGCTTCCCCACGAAGTATTCATCGAGTTGTTTTCGAGCTTCCCGCAAAACCGGGTGCTGGGGATCCAACTTCCACCCACTCCGCCCCGTGGGGAAGCGGCTATGCCGGTCGAAATAAAGTCCGATCAGTTCAGTTTCGTTGGCGACCAGCAAGAGGTCACCCAAGGGTTGTTTGAGGATGCAATAGGTTGTCATGATTTTGTCTCCAATTTGGACCAAAGGTGCAGGGCCGCATAAGCCCTCCAAGGTCGCCATTTCTCGGTAATCTGCAGGATTTTCTTCGGTCTGTTTTCCCCGAGCGCCTTCCGAATCCCCAAGTCCGTGTGGGGAAAGGCGTCGGGCCACGAAAGGGCGCGCATCGCGATGTACTGGGCCGTCCAATCACCAATTCCGCGAATGTTGCGGAGCTGCCGGAGTGTTCCCTCCACCCTGCTCCCTGGCTCCAAAACCAATTCGCCGCTGGTAATGGCCTTCGAAAGCGCGATCACAGTCTGCGCGCGCCTGCCCGTGATCCCCAATTGGCAAATCTCCTCAATACTGCCTCGCGCAATTTGTGCGGATTTGGGAAAGTAGTATCCCAGTGACGGCACAGGCGCGCTAATAGGCGCGCCAAAATGAACCGCCAGCCTGCCAGCCAGGGTTCGCGCTGCGGCCACAGATACCTGTTGTCCGAGAATGGCACGAATCGCCGTCTCAAATCCGCAAAAACTCCCTGGAACGCGCAGCCCCGGGCGTGCTTCAGCCAGTGGGCCTAGCACGGCGCCGATGCCGATTGTGTCGGCGTCCAGATCGAAGAGTCGCCTGATACGCTCCAGCACAGCCGGGCAGACCGGGATGAGGGTGTCGGATAACCGCGCCGTAAGCACCCGCTGCGCCGGATCATGTCGGATCTCCAGGATGCCGGCATATTCAGTCCCCTGGCGGCTTAATCGAACCGTTCGAAAATAGGCTCCGTCCTGGACCAGCTCGACTTGGGGTGTTGCCCGTCGCGCAAGAAAACCAAGAATTCGTTCCCAATCAAATGGCGGGCGATAACCCAACCGGAACGAAAAATCGGCGGAGGTTTCCGGCGGCTGCTTTTTCTGCGTTTTCCGAAGTTCAGAAGGGGTCATCCGGTAACGTTCCTTGAGCGCGACGTTAAATCGCCTGAGGCTGCGAAATCCGCTGGCCAGGGCTACCGAAGTCACTGGCAGGCGCGAATCCGTCAGCAACTGCTTGGCCAAATGCAAACGTTGCGTCTGCCGATAGTCGATGGGCGCCACGCCGAATTCCTCATGGAACACCCGGCGCATCTGCCGGGCGGTAACTCCCAATTTGCCGGCCAGTTCCTCCAGGGAATGCTCGGACAGAAAATCCCGGTTAAGATGCGAAGCTGTTGTCCGGGCCAATTGACTGCTGACCTCCATCGGGCTGCTTCCCGGTGCAAGCTCCGGCCGGCAGCGCTTGCACGGTCGATACCCGGCCACCTCCGCCGCCGCGGCGATTGGAAAGAACAGGCAGTTCTTGCGCAACGGCGTCTTCACCCGGCATACCGGCCGGCAGTAAATTCGCGTGGTCTTGACGGCAACGAAGAAGCACCCGTCAAAACGAGCATCCCGGCTGATGAGCGCCTGGTAACATTGGTCTGCATTTAAATTCACACCATCAATCTATAATGAAAGCTGAACCGTTGCCCGCCGTTTTCGGACATCAAATTGAGCGCGCGAGACTCCTTCGACTCAAGAAAACCCATTGACAAAATTGCCATCATTCTTCCAGATCAGGCCCAGCCGAAGTGCTTTAAGATGGAAAGAAAACACAAATGAAAGCAAACAATACCAGCAATATATCCAAGCTCGGTGGAAGGTTCACGTTCCCCGGCACCTTATCGGTCGCTCACCTCCGCGAGAACTTGGCCTCCGGGCAGTTGACGTTGCCGGCGCAAATACTGGCGGAGTTGAATGGGATCGCCGCCGAGGCGGGGCCACCATAGCCACGGCGGACTTGTCGCGCAGACGCAACGGCGGAGGCGGATGCGTTGCCCACCAAGCCCCTCCCGCGCAATCTGTTGAACGCTTTTTCGTCAAAAAACCGCCCTGCGCAGAAAAATAATTAAAATATCATTTGACGATTGAATATTTAACGCATATAAATAGTCAAAGAAAGTGGGAATGATGAAGGACGAATTAAAAAGCTCCGCCTTCGCGGAGCTGCGCCGGGGCAGGCTCGTTTTGACACGTGTCATGAAAGTGATGAACTTGTCCGTAACCTCAGCGGTGAAGGCGGAATCAAACCCGACTCAAAGCGAATCACACCGAGTCGCACCAAGTCACAGTGATTTAAAAAGGGATTCCGCTTTGAGCCCTGTCGGTCATCACCGGATGTTCGCGCTTATTTCAGCATCCCGGGCAGGATTGACAACGCCATGAAACACGATAACTGCACTTTGCGCTGCTTTTCGCCTGTCTCAACCGGAACACGCTGCCATCCAACGAGTTCCGACGAAAATGCGTCCCCTCTGGTTCGTGCTTATTCGCGGTAATTCGTGCTAAATCGTGCTAAAAAAACCATGCAATTCGCGCCTTAACTTTATAAAGCCCATGAGCCGTATTGGGAAAACCGAACGTTGCGCACTGGCAAACTATTTCGCAATCTATGGCCTTGACTAAATCCTCGCTGAAATCGAGTCCGGCTGTCCGGTTCGCCGCCGCGGCTTTGGGGGGAGTTCTGCTCAGCGCGTCCTTTGCGCCACTCGGGTTGGCATGGGCGGCTTGGATCGCGCCGGGGATGATTCTTTTCAGCGGTTTTGGCGCAAGCAGCGGTCGGGCCTTTCGAATGGGGTTCTTGGCGGGGCTGGTTCATTTCCTCAGCTCGCTCTACTGGTTGCTGAACATGCCTTTCGCCTGGCATGGCATTCCCATCGCTCCGGCAGCCGGCTGGCTGGCGTTGAGCGCCTATTGCGCGCTTTATCCCGCCGTTTGGGTCTGGCTCTGTTGGAAGCTTTTCCCGGGAGATTGCGCAACGCCGGATCAATTCGCCGCCACCGGCTGGTTGCAGCGCCTGGCTTGGGCTTTTGTGGCGGGAGCGATTTGGACTGCCCTCGAGTTCGGGCGCGGGACAATTATGACGGGCTTCCCGTGGAATTTCATCGGCGCGTCCCAATACAAATTGCTGCCCTTGATCCAAATTGCGGCCATCACCGGCATTTACGGCGTTTCATTCCTGGTCGTCTGGACCTCCGTATCGTTGTGCGCCGCGGCCCTGAGCCTGGCGCAACGCCCCGAGGCACAAAGCGTTTGGACCGGCGCGGGACTCCCCCTCCTCGTGGTGGCCGGCGTGGTGAGTTTTGGGGCCTGCAAAGTGGCTTCAATTCCAGTGCCGGACAGGGAGTTGAAAGTGGGCTTGATCCAGCCTGATATTCCGCAAACGCTGATTTGGGACCCCGCAGGCGACAGGGTGCGTTTCCAAACCGTGCTCGACCTTTCAGAAAAAGCCCTTGCCTCCAACCCCCGGCTGCTGCTTTGGCCGGAATCGGCGGTGCCTGACCTGAATCCTGAAGTCCAGCAGGCCATCGCCCAACTGGTCCGACCACACCAGACATGGCTGCTGTTTTGTGCCGGCATATCCGAACGAGCGGCTGCGGGAACCATCGACTATTTTAACAGCGCCCTCCTCTGCGACCCGGATGGCGTGCTGGAATCCATTTACCACAAACGCCGCCTCGTCATTTTCGGCGAATACATTCCGCTGGTCCGCTGGCTCCCCTTCCTGAAATGGCTGACGCCCATCGGCGGCGAGATTACCCCGGGAGACCGCGTGGTCGATTTCGAGATCAAGAATCCTTCAGCCAAAATGTCCGTGCTCATTTGCTTTGAAGACATGTTCGCCCAGGAGGCGCGCCAGCATGTCGGCCCGGATACCGATTTCCTGGTTAACCTCACGGACGACGGCTGGTTTGGTCATGCCGCCGAGCAATGGCAGCAGGCTGCCAGCGCCATATTCCGCGCGGTCGAGAATGGCGTCCCGCTCCTGCGCTGCACCAATGACGGGCTGACCTGCTGGGCCGATGCCCAGGGCCGTTTGCGCCAGATTCAGAGCACCTCGGGCAACGTATATGGGCCGGGCTTTATTATCGCTCAAATCCCCTTGCGCGCGCCTGGCGACCGCCGCCAGACATTCTATAATCGCATTGGAGACTGGTTCCCGTGGAGCTGTTGCGGAATTGGCTTCGGTTGGCTGGCCGTGACAATCTGGAGCCGCAGAAACAGACCGCCGTCCAATGCGCCGCAGGATCATGCTTAAAATTGGGAACGGAAACGCCATCCAGAAACAAAAAGGCCAGCGCGGGTTTTTCCGCGCCGGCTTTTGCAATTGGCTTATCCGGGGGTCGCCAGCCTTTCAGGGAAAGGCTGCGGGACTCTGTCTTGCTTACGGCGAAACAATCGCCCGATACAACCCGTATAATACTACTCCTTCGACGGCCAAAAAGAGACCGAAGGAGACCGGTGGAATCACTTGAAACCGTATGTAATCAATCATTCTCATACCAACACTAACAACATGCTTCAGACTTAGCAGGGAGCGTGCCATGGATTATCACGGGGGATTGCCACCGTATCCCGCTGAAGAACGCCAGAGTTTCCGTCTCAATATTGGACAGACTTGATTATTACTGGACAGCCCAAAATGAACTGCCTGGACCTGACCTTGCCCACGCCCGCAGCCAACCTGGCCTGCGACGAAGCCTTGCTGGACGCCTGCGAGGAGCAGGCCGGCGGCGAGGTGCTGAGGTTTTGGGAACCTCGCGATTACTTTGTCGTTGTCGGCTATTCCAACCATGTCGCGCTGGAAGTCAGCGTCGCCGCCTGCCGGCGGGAGCAAGTGGGCGTGTACCGGCGTTGCAGCGGCGGCGGAGCCGTTTTGCAGGGGCCGGGCTGTCTCAACTATTCCCTCATCCTCAATATCGACAGACACGAGGCGCTGCAAAATATCAGTGCAACCAACCACTTCATCATGGGCCGGCACCGGGACGCCTTGAGCGCAATTTTGGGCCGGCCAGTGCGGGTGCAAGGGCATACCGACCTTTCGATTGGCGGACTAAAGTTCTCCGGCAACGCCCAGCGGCGCAAACGCCATGCGCTGATTTTCCACGGCACTTTCCTTCTGGGCCTCGATCTGAGCCTGATGGAAAAATTTCTGCCCATGCCCTCCCGCCAGCCGGACTACCGGGAGGACCGTCCGCACCGGCTGTTTTTGACGAACCTGCCCGTGCCCGCCGAAACCGTGAAAGATGCGTTGCGCCAACTGTGGTCGGCCACGACTACATTGGAGGTTGTGCCGGATTGCCAGCGCCTGATCACGGAAAAGTATTCGCGGGATGACTGGACCTTGAAGTTATAGTTGACTCGGCGTGGGGAACCGCAAAGTATTCATTGACAGGCTGTATTCCTGCTAAAGTTATCTTCGTGCTTGACCGATTAAACTACTGAATCGTTTAGATGTCCTGACAAGCTTGCCGTGCCAGTTGCCTTGTGATAAATATGAAACTACATCGTTGGCCGCCGGGCCTAAAGACCCTTCCGGCAATCGCGCTATTGTGGCTGGTGGTTTGGGCAATGGGTAAGAATGCCGCCTCCGCGGTTGTCCCGGCAACTTTTTTCCCACAAACCGGCGTCCTTTTGGGGGTTTATGCCGAGCCTAAAACAAATGCGTTCGAGACAAATACGCCGCAGCAAGCGACGACGAATCTGGAACAGCAAATCGGCCGGCGATTCTGTCTGGATCACCAGTATTACATTTGGCAGGACGCGATTCCCACCTCTTACGAAACATGGACCGTATCACAAGGCAGGATTCCGTTTGTGGCGTGGAAACCAAAGGACACAAACTGCATGTGTCCCATCCGATGGACCAACATCACCTGTGGCGATTGGGACGGCTTGATTTCCAATCGGGCCGAAGTCTTCACGAGTTTTGGGCAACCCATGCTGATGACTTTCCACCACGAACCGGAAAACGATCAAGACACAACAAATGCGACAAATTATGGCACCGCCGAGGAATATAAGGACGCATTTCGGCATGTGGTATCCGTCTTTCGCGATGTGGGCGCGACCAACGTGGTTTGGGCCGTCGTGCTGACGCAACCCTCCTATACGCAACCCGCCAGCAATGGCACCGCCAAGCAGGCCGACCGCTGGTATCCAGGAGATGCGGTGGTGGATGTCATCGGGTGCGATGGTTACAACTGGTATCCCACAAAAACCAATGCCGTCTGGACTTCCTTTTCGAATGTGTTCTCGGATTTTTACGGCTGGGGAGCAACCAACCATCTGAAACCCCGTTTAATCGCCGAATTTGGGTGCATGGAAGATACTAATAATCCAGGTGCGAAATCAAACTGGTTTGCGGCGATTCCAAACGTGCTCCAACACTGGCCGGCGATTAAAGCTCTTTGCTATTTCAACTTTACAAACCCGGTTTATCCTTGGAACTTGGATTCTTCATCGGCGTCGCTTGCCGCCTTTTGTAATATTGCAACGAACGCGTACATGTTTCCACCGCGACCAGTCACGCTTAATTGCGTTTTGACTTCCAGAGTTTCCTCGCTCCAGATTGCCGGTGGAATTGGTTTGCCCTGTCATGTCGAGTTTGCTGATTCACCCGACAGCACCAACTGGATTACGCTCACCAATCTGACGTTGTCCAACTCATCCACCGCCATCCTTGATTCCAACCCTGTCAGCGGCGTGTCCCAGCGTTTCTACCGTTGCCGATGAAAGTCAGTCCTCGCAAGCAAGGCGCCAAGGGTTTGACGGGTCCAAGTTAAGAGTTGTTCAGCAATCAAAAGGCTTACTCAGGACCTGTGCCGAGCTTATGGATCCAGCCAGCGCTTTGCGAATATTGGGTGTAGGCTTTGTCGCCGAGAGTCTCACGGGCGGCCCTTTCCGTTTCGGCCTCGATGGCTTTAAGGGCCCCTTCAACCCGCTCCGGAGAAATTTCCTTGTTGGCCAAAAGCTGCTGCTTCTCGTCCTCGGCCACTTGGCGCATATCGACAATGGCCTGCGAAGTCTCGACCGGCAGATCGAATCGCTCCGCCAATATGCTCAGGTTCTGATATTCCGGATCCTTGCTCCGGTCCAGCGCTGCGGCACGGTCCGGGCTGAGCTGGGCTTTGACGTCGCTCATCATGCTTTGTTCGGCGGCGGCTTTGGCGTCGCGCACACTCGGGTCGCTCATATCTTCGTAGGCATAAGCGGCATCAATGGCCTGCTGCCGCCGAAACAAGTCGCGAAATTCCTCCTCGGTCGGGTTAAAACCGACGAGTTCCTTGCGCAAATGATCGGCGGTGGGCGACATGCTGAGCTGGTAATCGTCCTTTTCCTCCGGGCTGAGCAGGCCGGACAATGCCGTGTTCTGCTCCTCATCAATCTTCCTCAGTTTTTCGATATCGCCTGGAGAAAGCGCGCCCGCCTGAAGGCCAAAGGTAATGCTCTCACGCTCGCCTTCAAACTTGTCGCGCAACGCCAGAAGCTGGGAGCGCTTGTCCTCGGACAAAAAAGACAGGCGCCGGTTGTCTTCGTCGGTATCGACAAAATACTTGTTCATCTCGCGCTCGTAATTGACGCCGAGCAATTCCCGCAGCACGGCGGGGAGTTCCTTGTCGATTTGGGTGAGTTGTTTTTCCCGCTCCTCAAGCTGGGTTTGTTTGAGTTTTCGTTTCTCGTCGGTTTCCCAGAACCGGAACGGGCGCCCATTTTGGTAGTATTGGCCGCGCCGTTGCGCATACAGGCGCATGACGTCGGTCATGATAATGTCCCTGAGCGTGATTTCCGGGCAGCCGATGGCGCGGAGGTTGGCGATGTACTGGCGGTAATCCGTGGATTCGAGCTGGTTCCAATTGAAGGCGTTGCTCTGATAGACAACCGCGGGTTGCGGGCGGGCGGCGGCCTCCACTGCCTTGGCCTTCCATGCCGCCAATTCGACCTGGGCCGACTCACGATCCTGCTCCGCCTGCCTTCCCCAGTAGTCGCTGAAATAGACGTATCCGGCCGCCAACACGGCGGCGTTGAATACGCACAGAATGACAACGAACCGCGTTTTCATTCTTCCCAGTGTACCGATTTATCTGCTCGCGGAAAGCCGGAAAATAATCGTGTTGTGATAAATCCGGCCCGGCCGGAGGGCGGTCGAGGGGAAATCCCATTGGTTGGGCGAGTTCGGAAAATGCTGCGGCTCAACGGCAAAGGCGGCGCGGCCCTGATATACTTGGCCGTACTTTCCCTTAATCGTCCCATCCAAAAAATTGCCGGAGTAGAACTGCAGGCCCGGCTCGGTGGACAGCACTTCCAACACCCGGCCCGAAGCCGGGTCACTGATCTGGGCGATCACGTCCAACTCCCCCATGGGGTGGTTGAGAACAAAGTTATGATCGTATCCGCTGCCGAATTTGAGTTGCTGCTCATCCTGCTGAATGCGGGCGCCAATGGCGCTCGGCTCGAGAAAATCAAAGGGTGTGCCTTCCACCGGCCTCAACTCGCCAGTCGGAATCAACGTCGCATCCACGGGCGTGAATCTGTCGGCATCGATGAAGACGATTTGTCGGAGAATATCGCCAGAGCCGGCGAGGTTGAAATACGAATGCTGGGTCAAGTTGATTACCGTGTCTTTGTCGGTGGTGGCGGTATATTCCAGGCGCAAGCCATTGTCAGACATCAGCGTGTAAACCGCCTTGACGTTGAGGTTGCCCGGGTAACCTTCCTCGCCGTCTTTGCTCAGGTAGGTCAACTCCAGCGCCGGCCCCGCGTCGCCCTGGATGATTTGGGCCCGCCAAACCACTTTATCGAAACCCTTCAGCCCGCCGTGCAAGGCGTTCGGATAGTTGTTGGTCGCCAGGTTATAGTTGACGCCGTCCAGGGTGAACTTCCCTTTGGCAATGCGGTTTCCATAACGTCCGATCAACGCGCCGAAAAACGGGCTGTTCGTCAAATAACCGTCCAAATTGTCATAGCCGAGCACCACATCGCCGATATGGCCCTCTCGGTCGGGGGCCTTGAGCGAAACGATGATGCCGCCATAATTGCAAATCCTCGCCTCGACGCCGTTGAGATTGCGCAATGTGAAAATATCAACGTTTTGGCCATCGCGCGTTTTGCCGAAGGGCGCCTTGGTGATCTTGCAGGGAAGAAATTCGGGGCAACGTGCTTCACCACCAGAAGCGCAGGCATCCGAACAACAAGAATCGCTGGTGGAAGAGGTGGCGGAGGCGCTTCCGACCAGCGCCACGGCCAGCGTGGCGACGGCGGAGAGATGGAATTTATTCATTGTGACCCGGGTCGGCGTAGATTAGGAGCGAAAGTTGAGCGGACTGGTTTGAGGCATTTCATTGGCGCAAGCCTGATTGGTCGGTGCTTCGGGTGCGCGATCGTTGGCGGAGACCAAACGGTTGGCCAGCAGATAAGCCTCCACCTCTTCGCCGCTTACATCCGGCAGCATTTTGCCGTTGACCTCGACGCAAGGGCTGAGCATCTGGCCGCTTTTCTCTATCATCTCCTGCCGTTGCGCCGGGACGTTGATGATGTCACGGTCCTCGAAAGCCAGGTCGTATTTGCGCAGCACGGCGCGCACGCCCTGGCTCCAGCCGCAGGTGGGTTTCAAATATGCGATAATTTTAGGTGTCTCCATAGCCTTTAAAAGATTTCATATTGCCACAGGAGCCGTGAAAGGCAACCGATAAATTTCACCGATAAATTTCGCCGCGCATTTTATCCGTTTATCGCGCTTCAAAACAGCGGGGCTGGGTGCTAGAATGCAGGCATGATAAGTCAAACCTTAAAATATACTTACGAGGAAATGGCGAAAATGATCGACCATTCGCTGCTGCATCCAACCTTGACCGACCAGGAACTGGAGGCGGGCTGCCGGCTGGCCGCCAAATACAGCACGGCCTCTGTTTGCATCAAACCTTATTTCGTAAAGCGCGCGGCGGAGTTGCTCAAAGGCACAGGGGTCATCGTGGGAGCCGTGGTTGGCTTTCCGCATGGCAACAGCACAACCGAGTCAAAACGCTATGAGACGCAACTGGCTTGCGAAGATGGAGCTGCGGAAATCGACATGGTCATCAATCTCGGCAAGGCGTTGAGCGGCGACTGGGATTACGTGGAGCGTGATGTAAAGGCGGTGTGCATTGAGGCCCACAAGCGGGGTGCGAAGGTCAAGGTGATTTTCGAGAACGATTATCTGGAAAAAGGCGGAGCGGGCCTGAGCGGCGATGATTTCAAACGCCGGTTGTGCCAGGTGTGCGAACGCGCCGGGGCCGACTGGGTGAAGACGTCCACCGGATTTGGTTTTGTCAAGCAAGCGGATGGCACATACCAGACGCACGGCGCGACGGAACACGACCTGCGGTTGATGCGCAAAAGTGTGTCGCAAAAGGTGCAGGTCAAGGCGGCCGGCGGCGTTCGCAGCCTCGATGCCTTGATCAACGTGCGAGATCTCGGCGCCAGCCGTTGCGGAGCAACGGCCACCGCCGCGATGCTGGATGAGTATCGCCGGCGCGAAGCGGGCAAGCCTGCGGCGGCAAAAGGCGCAGCGCCCGACTCCGGCGCCTACTGAGCTTTCGTGCCGGCGTTTAAAGCGAGATCGAAACGGCGCGATAAAATTTCTGGGTGCTGTTTGTTGTAGCCTGTTGCAACTGCATCCTCTGGCTGCTGAACGTGTTGGTGCTGACCGGCGTCCAGGTGGAAAGGTTGGTGGACGACTGCAAAACAAACGTTCCGGCAATCTCGCCCTGGACCCAGAATTGAAGATACCCATTGGTGCGCGGCGCGCCGGCCAGCAGGGTCAGGACAGGACTGGGCGGAATGGCCAATAAAGTCACACTCTGCGGCGGCACGGTGGTTTGAAGCAGTCCGGCGCCGTATGACAAATTACTCAAATGCGAAATCGCGCCGTTATTGAGTTGCCAGACCTGCGCGCTGCCGGAGCCGGTGTAGTTGGTCAGGTTGATCACCAGCGGCGTATTCCCGGTCAAATATTTATTGACCGCCATGATGGTGAGCGCGCCATCGCTGCTCCGCTCCGCCGCAAACACTGAGACGTTGTCGGGATTCGGGCCTCCCGCCAGCACGCTGGTGTCGCCAAAGGTCGAATCGTTCCCATCATAGTTGCGGTACAATTTCATGGCCAGGTAGGTGGGATTTTCGGGGACGGTCCAGCGAGTGGCCAGGTTCAAACCTTGCCGGCCAAAAATACCGAGAATGTCGGCCTGGGCGGTGGCGCCGTTCATCGAGGTTTCGCCGCCCCAATTGTATTCGGTGACACCGATCTTGGTGCCGGGATAATAAGTGGCGACCCAATTCGACATGCGGGGAATCAGCATGATGATGCCGTCGATCCAGCTTGGGTCCACGTAATTGGTGTCCCAGAAAACCCGCGTCGATTGGTTGCGAAGCAGTTCCGTGGCGGTGTCGGCGTCGTCAGTGCCCACGTTCCCTTCCTGCGGGTAACAGTGCAGGGTGAAGTAATCAAGAAGGCGTTGGCCATTGGTGCTTTGGTACTGGTGCAATTGATTCAAAAGCCAGGGCATGTAGTCCCATCCGCCATTGGTCCTGCGGTCAGGATAATCAGCCACGGTATAATCGTTATTGCTCCCAGCCCATTGGTTGTCGTAACCGCTGTAGAGATAGCCGGGCCAGCCCCATTCTTCCGGCCCGAGCACCAGCGCGTTGGAATCGACGCTCTTGACCATGGAGGCATAGGCCTCAATGTCGCCGAGGATTTCCTGCATGGTCGGCCCCACCGGGTGGACGTCCTGGTGTGTCGAAGACCAGAGGTTGTGTTCGTTGTCCATGATGTAGTAGCCCACACCGCCATTGGTGGAGACGCCCCAGTTGGTGATCAAATGCTTCACATACCCCATTTGGAAATTCGTGCCGACTGGAGTGTTGGCATCGTTTGGATTGTTCCAAGTGATCCGGTTTTCCCAACTGATCCCGTTGGAGGTGGAGATGCCATTACCGGCATCGGGCATCCAGGCGGAATCGTTTCCCGTCTGCGGACCGTACTTGGCGATGGAGTAACTGGCAAGGTTCCCCCGGTTGGTTGCCAATTTCGGAGCCCATCCAATCATCGGGATGGTAATCAATGCCTGTGCGCCCGCGGCCTTGCTGTCAGCCACGAGCGAGTCCGTCGATGCTCCAGGCGTGGCGGGGCTGTCGGCAAGGCTTTCAAAATACCAATCTGCGGCGTGATTGTGCGCGTTGATTTGCCAGTTGTAGCTGGTCTCGGCATTCCCCCCGGAACGGTTCATGGTGGCGTTCAAATCCTCCAACTGACTGGCTGTGGCAAAGGCCACGCCGTAAATCATGGGGCTGATCGCCAGCCGATTTGTCCCGGCGTCAATGCCAATATAGGCTGTCGCATTCGTCCCCGACGTTACCACGTTGTTGGTATTGAGTTGGATATTATCCAGGTAAAACGTTGGCTCAGCCATTCCGACGGAGTCCTGGATGACGAAGCCGGTGAAGTTCGCAACGTTCGACACCCCCAAGCCCGACAATGGCACGGTGTACTGCACCCAGGAATTGGCCTGCGGTGTATCCAAAGGATAGTTGACACCCATGCCATAGTTCTGAGTGGAACCGACCTGCTCCAAGCCATACATTTGGAGATGCTGCCCGCCGTTCGTGCCGCCGTTTAGCCAGAAGCTGATGTTGGCATAAGGCGCATCCGACATTTCCGTATTGACGATTTGAATCCCCGTCCATGCGGTCATCGTCACGCTTATCGAATATTCGCAGCCGGTATAGACCGGAGAGGTATTGGCGTAGTTCCGCGCGGCCCAGCCCCAATCTTGCCAGCCGTTGGCCAGCGTATTGGAATAGATGATCATGTTCTGCGCCTGGATTCGAGGAGCCGAACAAGCCAGGAACAAAGAGGCGGCGGCGACGGTTGCTGATGTAAGGAGTTTTTTAGTTTTCATGTTGGTTGTGGGTTGCCCGGCCGGAAGTCATGCCCCCCGTCTTGACGAGATGGGAGCAAATGATCTGGATGGCCTCTTCGCAAAGCTTCGTCCGGCCACTGCGCGGCGCTTGCGGCAACGGCATTGGTGTTGGTTCATCGCCATGCTCCTTGATTCATACCACTATTCTATCCCATTTTTGACGAGTTGGGAAGGCGTTTTTTCGTGGTCTCGCTCGACGAGAATGGGGGTTTACGAGAAGGGTGGAATCCGGCACAATCCGGGCCTGCCGTGAGAAAGCATGATGAAAACACAACGCAAGAACAGCGCAACTTTGACGCGCGTCCGGGGTTGAAGATGAGGAATAAATAATGAGTAATTGCATCTGGATGACTACAAACCGCTCTAACGACCGACGGCGGCAAGATTCCCGTGTTCCCGTTGACAGTTGTCGATGGGGTTTCGCGCTCCGGGCTTTGTCATTCATAGTTTTGACTGCATTGCCGCTGCTTTGGTGCGGGTGCGCCAGCCCGCACAAAGCCGATCTGCACCCTGCCGCGTCGCACCTTGCCGGCAAGGTTTCCGGGAACTCCTACACGTCGCCGCAGGGACATTTCACCGTGCCCTTTCCCGTCAGTCACGAAGTGGGCGGCCGCATCATCCACGATGACGCGCAAAGCGTGACCTTTTATGACAATTGGGGCAGCAAGATCAGCTTTTATTCCAGGCCCTTCAATGAGCAAAGCCCGCTGGTGACTCCGCCGCAATCGGAGGCGCGGGGGAAGGCGCTGGAAACCTTCATGAAGGACATCTACGGGGATTTGATTGTGGCGCATTATCATCCGGACGCTTTGGATGGGGCGGTCTCGTTCGTTTATTTGAAGCCGGTGAGTCCCAAAACCGGCGTGGCGACGTTTATCAGCCACCAACGTGTCTATCTGGTGGAGACGGACTATTTGCCGGGCATGCAGTTGCTGTCAAATAACGACGACGCATCCGAGGTGGCGCGCGATCAATGGCTGGAAAAACGCGCTGTGGACCTGCTCCAGTCCGTCGAGGTCAAGTAAACATCCAGTCACGCCAGCAGCGCCCGGGCGTGCTTGAGGATCTCGCTTTCCACGCGGCTTTTGAAGGGAAGGGCCGCCCACGGCAAATTGATGTCGATCCGCACCCCGGCCGGCTGCACTTCCAATTGGCCGTCGATGGTAAAACCCATGGCGCGAAAACGGAAAGCATCCGTGTTGCCCGTCCACGCTTCCTCCACGTCAGTGATTTTGTTGCCGAATTGAGCGCGAGTGTCGGCGAGGAGTTTTGAGATCCGGCTTTTGGCCTCGTCCTGCCCCAGTTGATGCGGCACGGTCAGCGTGATTTTTGGCATGGCGCAAAGCGTATTGGGAAAAAGCCAGGAGTGCAATCGCGACTAAAAGTTCGTCTCACACAGGGAACAGGGTCTCTCGGAGCGCTTGGCCCGCCCTTTCCCGGTTGTGCGCTTCCCAAACCAAACGCAAGCCTTCCAGGGTCAGGAGCGGTTCGACGGCGGTGATTTCCGGCAATTTGGCGGCAATCAACTTTCCGTAACCGCCCGTGGCCACGACCGGCAGGCGGCGGCAGCGCAAGGCGCGTTTCAACTCGATCAGCAGTTGGCGGATGAGGCCGCGGTAGCCGTGGACGGCCCCGATGAGCATTGCTTCCGCGGTGTTTCTGCCCACCACCGCCGTGACTTCCCGCATTTGGATGCGCGGGAGCAAGGCCGTTTTCTCATGCAGATAATCAGTCATCACCGCCAGCCCAGGTGCGATGATGCCGCCGACATAATTGCCCTTTCGATCCACCACATCGAACGACACCGCCGTGCCGAAATCGACCACAACGGAGGGCGCGCCAAAATGCGCCCTGGCGGCGACGGCATTGGCCAGGCGGTCCGGACCAATGGTTCGGGGCGCGGGATAATCGATGTCCACTCCCCGCAGGGTGTCGGCGGTCAACTGGAGGCAAGACAGGCCGAGCTTCGACTGAGCGAACTTGACCACGAGCGGCGTCACGGCGGGCACGACGCTGCAAAGAGCCACGCCGGCCAGCGGCTGTTTCTTCAGGAATCCAGCGGCGGCTCGTTGGGCGGCGCCAGTCCCCCACCCCTTCGTCGGAATGTCGAGATGGCGGCCGACCCGTGTGTCATTGGCCAGGCCGATGTGGGTATGGGTATTACCGATGTCGAACAATGCAATCATCGGCGGATATGATTCCCAATCGCCCGTAAAAGTAAAATGTCAAAGAACGGACCTGATTGACAATGGCTGGGATGGCGGGAAGTTCCGTCGAACCTCTTTACAGTCTCAACAGCCACACTTGGACATAAAATCGCTTTGAGTCGCTTTGAGTCCTATGACTGGTTCAAGCGTTGATTGTTGCGTAAGGCATTCTCTACCAGATACTTACATACACTTTTGGGGCCGGGGCATTGGTTTGAGGGGGATTGTAACTCAATTAATCATAGTTTGGCTCCCGCCTTGCCAGGAAGGCTGAAGTTCTGAATAAACACCAAGGAAACGAAGCAAACTAAGGATCGGCCAGCCGGCACTTTTTATCGCTTCCGCTCTCATGCGTATGAAGTGGCTGTATCTTGCGGTTGCGATTGTTTCGGAAGTCATTGCGACTTCCGCCTTGAAATCCACATCCGGTTTTACCCGGCTGTGGCCCTCGGTCATCGTAATAGCAGGATACATTTCCGCCTTCTATTTCTTATCTTTGACGCTACGCTCGATTCCCGTCGGCGTTGCTTATGCCATTTGGTCTGGAGTTGGGCTAGTGCTGATTGCCATGGTCGGCTGGATCATGTATGATCAAAAACTGGATGTGGCCGCAATTCTCGGCATGATTCCAGAACTCCTGACATAGAGTCAACAAGAACGGTCTAATTTTACCTCGATAGTCCCGGGTATTTTCTGGATTTTCCGGCGCGACGGGGTGCGGACTCAAACCTGTCCGCTTTTTTGAACACCG
>Ga0224555_1000184_pt1 | contig 91412 bp, 100 predicted proteins | sample 714S23034metaG_FD_180687 | JGI IMG/M metagenome (GOLD analysis project Ga0224555, IMG submission 180687) | Peat soil microbial communities from Stordalen Mire, Sweden - 717 S2 30-34 | ecosystem: Environmental > Terrestrial > Soil > Wetlands > Peat | place: Sweden: Norrbotten County, Stordalen... | reverse complement strand
GCTAAGAATGGAACCGATACGGCAAGTTCTCGCGGTGTTGCTGGTGCTCGGGTTGCTGGGCGGCGCGCTGTACTGGCTCCGCACCAAGGGAGCCGCCCGTCTTACCGTAAAAGGTTTTGGCCGGTCCGCCAACCGGCAGATGCGGTCCATAGAACAGCTTCGACTGACTCCCCAACATTCGCTGCACATGGTGAAGGTTGGAGACCGGGTTTTGCTGGTAGCGCTCTCTCCGGGCGGATGCTCAGTACTGAGCGCCAGCGGGGTGGAGATTCAAGTTGAAGATCGTATGGTGACTCGGTAATGCGCCGAATTGCGAACACCATGTCGATCCTTTTGCCGCTGGCGAGCCTGGCAATGGCCGCCGATGGACCAACCTCGATGCTGGGCGTCAGCATGGGGAAGAACGCTGGATCCATGAGCGTCCCGATGCAGATCGTCATCATGATGACGCTGCTGACCTTGCTGCCGGCACTGCTGATGGCGGTTTCCCCATTCCTGAGGATCGCCATCGTACTGCACTTCCTGCGCCAGGCTCTGGGAACTCAGACTACTCCTTCGAACCAGGTATTGGTAGGAATCGCATTGTTCCTCACTATATTGGTCGTTTCTCCTGTAGCTGCCGACATATACCACCAGGGATGGGAGCCGCTCCAGAAAGATCAACTCACGACCGCGCAGGCCTTCGACGCCGGGTCCAAACCACTGAAAGCCTTCCTGACTCGTTTTGTGCGCGAAAAGGACGTCAAGCTCTTTCTGGATATCTCACACGCGCCCGCCCCGCACAATGCATCCGAGCTGGAACTGCGTATCCTGATCCCGGCCTACATTCTTTCCGAACTGAAGACCGGGTTTCAGATCGGCGCAGTCTTGTTCCTACCGTTTCTCATCATCGATCTGGTGGTGGCGTCGGTGACCCTCTCGATCGGGATGATTCAGTTACCGCCCGTAATGATTTCAGCGCCGTTTAAGATCCTGCTGTTCGTGCTGGCCGACGGTTGGAATCTGGTAATCGGCTCGCTGATGAAAGGCTTCTACACATGACCCCGGAATTTGTAATTCAGATTCTTCGCCAAGCATTGATGACAGCGTTTTGGCTGGCTGCTCCGCTGCTCGCAGTCGGATTTGTGGTTGGCATCCTGGTCAGCCTGGTCCAGATCCTGACTTCGATCCAGGATTCGGCATTCAACGCTATTCCGCGTTTAGTGGCCTTTCTGGTAACGTTCCTGTTGGCGCTGCCATGGATCGCGCAAAAGATGACCGCATACACGATCGCGGTGTTGAGCGATTTCAGCCGCTATGCGCGGTGATCTGGTCGTCCCCATTCCGGTACTCCTTGGGTTTCTGTTGACGCTGGTGCGGGTTTCCGGCGTGTTCATCTTTGTCCCGATTCCCGGTGTATCCAGCAGCCTGCCCCCGGCGCGCGTGCTCCTGTCGCTAGGCATCACCATCGCCCTCTATTCGCATTGGCCCATGGTGGCCGGCACGCCCTCGGTGGAGTCGTTCGTGGCGTGGATCATGCTGGAGGCGGCCCTCGGCGTGGGCACAGGCCTGGCAGTGGCTTTTGTGATGGAGGCATTCGGGGTAGGAGCCCAAATCATCGGATTGCAGGCAGGATATGCATTCGCCTCCACCGTCGACCCGAACACGCAAGCGGATTCCACCGTGCTGGTAGTCCTGTCGCAAGTCGCAGCCGGATTGCTGTTCTTTGCCACGGGACTGGACCACCAGGTGATTCGGATTCTGGCGTGGAGTCTGGAAAAGCATCCCGCCGGCTCTTTCACCCTGTCGCGGGGAGCCGGCGAGCAGATGCTGCTGATCGGCTCCACGATGTTCACGACTGGACTGCGCCTGGCGATGCCCATGATCGCCGTCCTGGTGATGCTCGACATCTCGCTGGCACTGCTGGGCCGGGTGAATACGCAACTGCAGCTCCTGCACATTTCATTTCCCGTAAAGATGGTCGTTGCCCTGGGTCTATTGGGATCTTTGGCCCTCGTTTTTCCAGCACTCTTCCGGCTCAGCGCCGCAGGCACATTCGCTGCCGCCCGCGGGCTGCTTGCACATTAGAAAGATGCATGGCTGACAAAGACCAAAAGACCGAACAACCTACACAACGCCGTCTGAAGAAGGCCCGCGAGGAAGGCCGCTTTCCCTCCGCCCGCGTGTTCGTCAGCGCGTTGCAGTTCCTGGCATTTGTGGCCATGCTTCGGGCCTTCGGTATGCCGTGGATTATGGATCTTCGCAACGTGATAGCCGAGATCCTGCGTCACGCAACGGCACCAGGTAAGCCTGCTCCCGATGTGATCTATTCGGGCCTCCGTCTCTTGCAGCATGTAATGACGCCGCTGTTGGTGTTGGGCGGCGTCATGATCGGCATCACTCTCGGAGTGCAGCTCGCAGTGACCCGCATGGGCATGAGCCTCAAGGGTCTCACGCCCGACCTGAACCGGCTTAACCCGTTGAATAAGCTGCGGCAGTTGCCCAAACAGAACCTGGCTTCGCTGCTGCAGGCCATAATCATGATTCCGGTATTCGCCGTCGTTCTTTATCACCTGGTGCGGGACAACTTCGACAGCTACCTGATGCTGCCACTTAGGTCTATTTCATCCGGTGCGCTGCTGGTGGCCACATCTATTCAGGCGCTGCTGTGGAAGGCGTCCATGCTGTTTGTCGTATTCGGCGCGGTGGATCTGATCCGGCAGAAACAGCGCTATCAGCAAGAGCTGAAGATGAGTAAGCAGGACATCCGCGATGAGTTCAAGGAGATCGAGGGCAACCCGATCGTCAAGCAGCGGCTGCGGCGGTTGCGGCGCGACATGGCCAGGCGCCGCATGATGCACGCGGTGCCCAAAGCCACGGCTGTTATCGTGAACCCCACGCACTACGCGGTGGCGTTGACTTACGCCATGAACACGCCGGGGGCCCCCAAGGTGGTCGCCAAAGGAAAAGACTACCTGGCACTGCGTATTCGCCAGAAAGCCGTCGATAGCCAGGTCCCCTTGATCGAGAATCCGCCGTTGGCGCAGGCGCTGTATAAGTCGGTTGATGTGGGTCAGGAGATCCCGGCGGAATTCTACCGGGCGGTGGCAGAAGTACTGGCTTACATCTTCAAGCTGATGAATGGCAGGCGGCCTGCATAGAGACAGGAAAACGGAAATGGGAGTGTACCAATCTTGACACCGGCACGGACGATCGCGGCGGCGCCGCCGAAGCAGTTTAACTGGACTACGGCGGTCGACTGGAAAGAACTGGGCGTGCCCGTGGCAGTGTTGGGCATTGTTCTGGCGCTGATTACGCCCGTACCTCCGTTTCTGCTGGACGTGCTGCTGGTTTTCGACATTATGATGTCGGTCACCGTGATGATGGTAGCGCTGTACATCCGCAAACCCGTGGAATTCAGCGTTTTCCCGACTACGTTGCTGCTGCTGACGCTGTTCCGCCTGGCTTTGAACATTTCCTCCACGCGCCTCATCCTGATGAACGGAAACACCGGGACCAGCGCCGCGGGCGAGGTGATTCAGGCCTTCGGGAACTTTGTGGTGGGTGGAAACTATGTCATCGGCGCGGTGATCTTCCTGGTACTCATCGCGATTCAGTACGTGGTCATCAATCATGGCGCAGTCCGCATTTCCGAAGTGACGGCCCGGTTCACTTTGGACGCCCTGCCGGGAAAGCAGATGTCCATCGACTCCGATCTGAGTTCCGGCCTGATCCAGGAGGCCGAGGCGCGCAAGCGCCGAAAGGACCTGGCGCGGGAGGCCGAGTTTTATGGGGCCATGGATGGCGCTTCGCGCTTCACGCAGCGGGATGCCGTAGCCGCAATTCTGATCACGGCCATCAACATCGTCGCGGGATTTCTGATCGGCGTGCTACAGCACGGCATGGATCTGGGGCACGCTCTGGAGACCTACACAGTGCTGACCATCGGCGACGGCCTGGTGACGGTTATCCCCGCATTAATGATCTCCATTTCCGGAGGCCTCATCGTTACAAGGGCCAGCTCGGATGAACGGTTGGCCGTGGATTTCGCCAAGCAACTCTTCGGCAGTCCCAGTCCGTTGCTGTTGGCCAGTGGGGTGCTGGTGATCCTGTCGGCATTTCCCGGCCTGCCAGGCCCCCCGTTTCTGCTCTTGGGGGGCGGTCTCGGTACGGTTGCCTGGAGGATGAAAAAGCGGCAGTCCCAGACGGAAAAGGCGGAAGCCATGGCGCAGCCCGCCGCCAAGGACAATGTGGAGACACTGCTGCGCGTGGAACCGTTGACCGTCGAGATGGGCCTTGGTCTGGTGAAATTCGTAAGTGGCGGGCAGGAGTCTCCGCTCATCAAGCGAATTGGCGGAATTCGCCGCCAATTAGCCAAAGAGATGGGGATCGTGCTGGGGCCGGTGCGGGTGGTGGACAACGTGACTCTCAAGGCGAACGAATATGTCATCCTGCTCAAGGGCGCGGAGATCGGCCGGTACGAGTTACCCTCCGGATGCGAACTGGCAATTCCCGTCGGCAAACTGGAACCGGCCCCCGGCGGCAAGCAAACCAAAGAGCCGGCCTTCGGCATGACGGGTTGGTGGGTTCCAGCCGAACAGGCCGACGCAGCCCGGCGGCGCGCTTTCACAGTAGTCGATCCCGTCAGCGTACTCGGAACACACCTGGCAGAACTGGTACGCCGGTACGCCCACGAGTTGTTTTCGCGCCAGGATGCGAAAAGATATCTGGATCGCGCCGTGGTGGATTGTCCCAAGGTGGTGGAAGACTTGGTGCCCAAACTGCTGCCGCTCTCCACCGTGCAGCGCGTGTTACAGAACCTTCTCCGGGAGCGCGTAGGCATCCGCGACTCCGCCACGATTCTGGAGGCGCTCGGAGAAGCCGGAGTTACGACCAGGAATACGGTCCTTTTGACCGAGTACGTGCGTCAGGGTTTGCGCCGCACCGTAGTGAAGCCCTTTCTGAACGCCGCCGGCGATCTTACCGCGTACCTCTTGGACCCAGCCCTGGAGCAGGTTGTCGAATCCGCCATTCAGCACGGCGAACAAACCAGCCACCTCACTCTGGCGCCCCCGGCGATACGCGATTGTCTGCAGCGCATCGCCAGGAAAGCCGGGAATCCCGAAACAGCGGTCGCAGCCATCTCGGGATCTGGTTCCAGGTACTTTCTAAGGCAAATGATTGAGCCGACCATACGGAATCTCTATTTCATTTCGCACAACGAAATACCCCCTGAAGTCAAGATTGCCTCATTGGGAGTCATTCAATAACCATGGCTATCGCCGGCAACACACAACATCTCCACGTGAAGTCCTTCTTCGCGGCAACGGTAAAGGACGCGCTCGCCCGGGCGCATCGGGAGTTAGGACCGGACGCCCTGCTCCTGCAGGCACGCGAAGCGCCGCCCGAAGCCCGCCATCTGGGCGCCTGCGAAGTTGTGCTGGGCCTCGCGCGGGAAACCGGCACAAGGCCGCCCAAGTCTGTCGTCGGCGATCCTGCTGTCGCTTCCCAACACGGAGCGATCGAGGATGCTTTGGTGCAGTTGAACGCATTCATGCGGACGCTGCCCGCTCCCGCCCGCGACGGCGGCATAGAGGAAGCGCTGCGCGAGGCCGGCATCGTTCCCGAGATGGCTCGCCAGATCGCTCAGGCTGTCCGGCAACGCGCCACCCGGGGGCCAGTGGTGCAGATGGCACGGCCCGGCGGAGTCTGCTGGGCGGCCACAGCTTCGGAGATTGCCGCCGAGATCGCGAGCCGGCTGGAGGTTCGTTCCGGGATAGGCCGGGTGACGGCCCTGGTAGGTCCTCCGGGAGCGGGAAAGACCACCACGCTGGTCAAACTGGCGGTCCTCGAGGGTCTGCGCGCGGGCCGCTCCACGCGTCTGATCTCCGCCGACACCCAGCGTATCGGCGGTGCGGAGCAGCTACGCGCCTTCGCGGCTATTCTGGGTGTTTCTTTTCTGGCCGTCGAAAGCGCCGCAGCCTTGGGTCAGGCCATTGAAGCCGCCCCGTCCTGCGACCTCGTGCTGATCGACACGCCGGGATATGGCCCTGTCCTGCAAAGCGAGCTAGGAGGCGATTTGGCCGATTTCCTGAGCCGCCGTCAAGACATTGACACCCACTTGGTTCTGACAGCGTCCACCCAACATTCGGTTTTGCGAAAGTTAGTAGATCTCCATCGAATCTACCGGCCTTCCAAACTGCTCTTCACCAGACTCGACGAGGTAGAGTCTTTGGCGTCTGTATATTGCGAAGCCGTCCAACAGCAGATGCCGCTCTCTTACTTCGGACTGGGCCAACTCATTCCCGAGGACCTGGAAGCCGCCAGCAAAGAACGGGTAGCGGAATCATTGGTACGCCAATTGCCAGAAGACCTGCAGGCGGTGGCCTGATCAGGCGACATGGGAAGCAGTTCTTACGGCCCGCAGTCGGTCGTCGACGACGATATCGCATTTCGGCGCGAAGCGCTGGTGCTTCAGCACTTGCCACAGGTGCGGCTGATCGCCAAACGCATCCACGACCGTTTGCCGAGCTACATCGCGGTAGAGGATCTGGTATCGGCCGGGGTGGTTGGTTTGATTGGAGCGATCGATCACTTCGACCCCATGCTCAACGTCCAGCTCAATACCTATGCCGAGCGCAGGATTCGTGGCGCGATCATAGACAGCCTGCGTGAAATGGATTGGGTGCCGCGCGAAACAAGAAAGAAGGACAGGCTCATCGGGGCCGCCATTCATCGTGCCAAGCAACGTCTCGGCAGGGAACCCTTGGAAGAGGAGATTGCCGCGGAATTAGAGATCCCGCTTGCAGAGTACCAGAAATGGCTGTCTGAAGTGCAGTCCGCCGAGTTGGAGCCGCTGGAGTACGTGCCGGGCGACGGGACCCGTGGCGATTTGCTGAACTTCATCTCCGACGATGAGGAAGACCGGCCTTCGCACATTGTGGAACGCTCCGAGTTGGAGAGGGTCTTGGCGCTGGCCATCGATCGCATACCAAAAACCGAACGGACGGTGTTGACCCTCTACTATTACGAGGAACTGAATCTCCGCGAAATTGCCGAGGTCATGGGTCTGCATCTCTCGCGCATCCACCAGTTGCGTGTGCAGGCCGTCCTCAGGTTACGCAGCCACCTGGATAGAGTCTGGCTATCCCAGCCAAGGAGCAAATCATGAGTGAGAGTCCGAATCGAACATCCGGGTTGAAGGGCTGCGGGAATGCCGCGGCCACCACCATGGACATCCTGTTAGACATTGAGCTGCCTGTTACCCTGCGCTTCGGAAGCAGGCGAATGTCGTTGGAGGATATCCTCCGGCTGGACACCGGCTCCATCGTCGAATTCGATCGTGCGGTAGCGGACCCCGTGGAGGTGCTGGTGAACGACCGGGTGGTGGCCCGAGGGGAAGCGGTCGCGGTGCATGGACATTATGGCGTCCGGATTCTGGAAATCGCCAGCGCGCGGGAGCGCCTGGACTCGACCGGCGATTCGCACGTCTCGCCGGGCGCCGTTCCCGCCATCGCAGGGGAGCAGGCATGAACTTGGATTGGATCGTGAGCCCTCTCACCCAGTACTGCGTCCTGGCATTGGCATTCATGTCGTGCATGGGATTGTGCTTTTCAACCAGCATCCGGATGCGCATGGAGCGGCGCCGCATGGCGACGTCCCAAGAGTCGCTGGATCAGACTGTAAAGGCGCTCTCCACGGCCGTAGAGCAGATTCGGCGGGATGGTCCGGAGCCGGAGACGCGCCGCCCGGCTCCGCTTGAAGGGCTGAACCTCACCAAACGCGCGCAAGCTTTACGCATGCATCGACGGGGCGAGTCCTTGGCTACGATCTCGGCTGCATTGCAATCGCCGCGCAACGAGATCGAACTCCTGCTCAAGGTGCACGGCTATCTGAACTCGTAGATTCTAACAGGCGCGGAGCGCATTCGAGTTCTCGAAGCTGCGGAGTTTCATGATCAGCGTCGTGCGCTTCATGCCCAGCAGTTCGGCGGCGGCCGTCCGGTTGCCGGCGGTCTTGGACAGCGCTCTTTGCAGCATGCAGTGCTCGAACTGGCTTACAGCCGTCGCAAAATCCGTCCAGTCCGGCGCCTCCATCGGATCCGCGTGGAGTCTGGTCGGCAGAAGTTCCAGGCTGGGGGGCTTGGTCAGGCCGAAATCGCTGGCATACAGGGTATCGCGCTCGCCACTCATGGCCACCGCCATTTCTACGGCGTTCTCCAATTGCCGCACGTTGCCCGGCCACGGGCACAGACGGAGATGGAGGAGGGCTTCAGGCGTCACGTGTTTAGGTGTTATGCCTTCGAACTGGCAGACCTTCCGCACGAAATGCTCCGCCAGCAGGGGGATGTCGCTCTCCCGCTTGCGGAGTGGCGGCACCTCAAGGGGTACCACGTTCAAGCGGTAGTAAAGGTCTTCCCGGAACTTGCCCTGGCGGACGCGCTCGACCAGATTGACGTTGGTAGCGGCCAGGACCCGTACGTCCACCCGAATGTTTTCGGAACTCCCCAGCCGCTGTATTTCGCGGTCTTGAAGCACGCGCAACAGCTTGGCTTGCAAATCGATCGGCATATCGCCTATCTCGTCGAGAAATATCGTTCCGCGGTTAGCCTGCTCAAAACGACCCATGCGGCAGTTAATGGCGCCGGTAAATGCGCCTTTGACGTGTCCGAACAACTCCGCTTCCAAAAGGTTCTCGGGCAAGGCGCTGCAATTGATGGCTACCATCGGCTGGTTCATTCGCGGGCTAGCCATGTGCAACGCCCGCGCAACTATTTCCTTCCCCGTTCCAGTTTCACCGCTGACTAATACGGTACAGCGTCGCGGCCCGATTAGCCGAATGGCTTCGACGATCGTTTCCATCGCACTGCTTTGGCCTACCAGAAGCTCACGCCACGGTTCCCGCGGCGCCGTTGCCTGCGAGCGGACCTTTGAGGCCTGCCGTCTGAACTCAACCGCGTTGGACAGTGTGTCTCGCAGCGCCGCATAGGAATCCCGGTATCCCAGGCAGTGATAGGCTCCGGCGCGAATCAGACATACCGCGTCCGTGGCGCGCATCTCAGGGTCCCAGAAGATCACCGGCATCAGAGCATCGAGCACATGCAGCGCACCGAGGGCGTCAACAGCGTCAGCGAGTGGCGTGCACCCTGTGATCAACACACAGTCTGTGCCTTCGAGATTGGCCTTACTAATGCTCTCCAAGCCTCCGGTCGCCTGAATCAGGCGGATACCCGAAAGGAATTCCCGCAAATCGAAGTCCGGGGCGGCCGGCTGGTTCTGAAAACATAGGACTTGGGGTGGGGTCATGGAGTACTTATAGTATTCGAAACTCACGTTTGGCACTACTATCTAGTTGCCAATTATTTGCGGTTCACCGCAACTTTAGTTAACCGGGGCTGAATATCGGAAAAAAACGGCCCATCTGCCTTGTGCTTTCAGGTTAAGATATCAGCTGCTTTTGAAAGTTGTTTGATTTTATGCATTACCGCGTAGCAATCGCCGAGTTCGGCCTATGAGCATAATCATTCAGAACGACAGCCTGGTGGGCGGCGCCGCGCCCGGGGTCGGGCGCGCGGATGAGATTTCGCGCCCGGCAAGTTCGCCAGGCGAATCCACCGGCAGCTATGGTAGTCGGGGAGCAGACCGCGTAGATCTTTCCTCTCTGTCGCAGAGTGTTGCCGCTGCCAGCACGGCGCAGGAAGCGGAACAGGCCGGACGGATCTCACACCTGACGGCGCTCTATCGGAGTGGTCAATACAGCATCGATTCAGTTCTGGTGAGCCGCGCCATGGTTTCGCACACCCTCGGTGACGGGCCGAGCGAGAAGGGTTGATGGCTGCCAGCCTAGTGCAATGCATCGCGCATGCGCGGCGTCGGGTGCGACTGGCACGACAACAATGGAATGCGGCCGATCTGAAGAGGGTCGAGGAGTCCCGCAAGCTGCTGGAACAATCCGTAACCGCACTCAAAATGGCCGTTGACTTGCTGCGCAATGGAGATTCGACCATGACTAGCGGCCTTCAGTCCGCGATTGCGAGCCTGCGGCGCGACATCTCGATGATGCTTCGCGTAGTCGACGCTTGCTCCGCGTTCCATCGCGGCATGGCGCTGCGCCTGGGTGGGGCGCTCCCCGCCTATGATGCGTCGGGCAAGACGGTCGGGGAGCCGGACATTTTGCCGGCTCGCGGTGTCCTAGGCTAAAATCCATGCCTGGTATCAATGCCTCCATGTCCACGGCCGGAAATGCGCTGGAAGTTCTGCAGCAGGCCCTGAGTCTCATCCAAAACAACATAGATAACGCATCGACTCCAGGATACGCGAGCCAGCAGCTCAATTTGGAAGCCATGCCCCTGGATGTAGGCGGAGGGCTGGCGGGCGGCGTGATGGCAGACGGTTTGGACAACTCGCGCGACCAATATGCGGAGGAGGCCGTGCAAAGCCAGACCCAGGCGCTTGGCCTCTATACCGCGCAGGCCCAGAGTACCGGCGCGCTGCAGAGCCTCTTCGATGTGACCGGCACCAGCGGTGTCTCAGCCTCGCTCAGCGCTCTGTTTCAAAGCTTCTCCGCCTGGAGTACCACGCCGGACGACGCCACCGCTCGGCAGAACGTGCTGGCGGCGGCCAATACCGTCGCCCAATCCTTCCAGGGGCTTGCCAATTCGCTGACGCAGACCGCCCAACAGATCGACGGCCAAGTCGGCTCCACCGTCCAGCAAATCAATACCATTGCCGCGCAAATTCAGCAGTACAACGTTCAGCGCCTCCAGTCGGCACAGCCCGACCCTGGACAGGACGCGCAGTTGTACAGCGCTTTGGACAATCTATCCCAACTGACGAATTTTTCGACCGTCACACAAAGTGACGGGACGGTGACGGTATTGCTCGCCGGAGGCACTCCTTTGGTTGTTGGAAACCAACAGAATGTCCTCAGCTCGAGCGTCTCGGTGGACAGCCAGCCGACGCCGGTTTATGCCCAATCGCTGCCGACGGCCCATGTGCTGGATGCCCAAGGCGACGACATCACATCGGAAATCACCAGCGGCCAATTAGGGGGCTTGCTCGACACGCGAAACCGGGTGTTGGCGTCGATCCTGGGCGATTCGCAACAGCAAGGAACGCTCAACCAGCTCGCTCAGGGGATGGCGGACACGGTCAACCAGATTCTGACATCCGGCACGGTTTCTACGGCGGCCGGCGCCGCGAACGGCACTGCGCTATTCACCTACGACAGCAGCAACCCGGCCACGGTAGCCTCCACCTTGGCGTTGAACACGGCGATTACGCCAGATCAGTTGGCGCCCGTGGATGCTTCCGGCAACTCCAATGGAAACGCCAATACGCTTGCCGCACTCGAAGATGCGACGGGCAAGCAGGGCACCATCGGTGGATTGAGCTACCTCGCGTACTTCGGGCAGATCGCCGCAAGCGCTGGGCAAGAAAATCAGACTGCAACGGCTAACCAGCAGACCCAACAGCAAGTGACGGCCCAGGCCACGACGCTGCGCGATCAAGTCTCCGGCGTGTCGCTCGACCAAGAAGCTAGCGCGGTGCTCCAGTTTCAACAGGCTTATCAAGCTACGGCGCAGGTGCTAACGGTCTTGGACAATCTAGGCGCGGATTTGATGAATCTGATCGTCCCAACATAAAGGTGGTCACATGTTTCCCGACATCAGCGGATCTACTCAAGCTTTTCTGGCCAGTCTCGACGCGACACAGTTGCAGATGCAACAAGCGCAGACCCAAGTCAGTTCGGGACTGCGAGTGCAGCAAGCCTCCGACGATCCTACCGAAATCGCGGAGATCTTGCAGCTCCAGGGGGATATTTCACAGAACCAGCAGATCCAATCGAATTTGAACGGCGTTTCATCGGAGCTCGGTACGGCCGATTCCGCTCTGCAGACCGCGGTCCAAGCCGTTGAAAGCGCGACGTCTCTCGGTACGCAGGGCGCCACCGCCACATCGACGGCGGATCAGCGGACGATTCTGGCGCAGCAGGTCACCGGCATACTGCAGACTTTGGTGGGCATTGCCAATACCAGTGTCGGCGGCCGCTACATTTTTAGCGGCGACCAGGACACGCAACCGGCGTATCAGGTTGACGCAACCCAGCCGGAAGGCGTCAAGCAACTGGTATCCGCGCCGGCCACGCTGGTCATCGTGGATGCCAGCGGCACGTCGATTTCGGTTTCCAAGACCGCGCAGGAAATCTTTGACGCGCAGGATGCCAACGGCAAGCCAACAGCGGGCAATGTCTTTGCTGCGGTGAATTCGCTGGCTACGGCTTTGCAGAACGACGATCAGGCGGGCATCTCGCAGGCAGTAATCTCTCTGCAGTCCGCGGATCAATACCTGAACGACCAGCTTGCCTTTTATGGCCAGGCGGAGACCAGCATATCCACCGCCACCTCCGTTGCGCAGCAGTTTCAGACCCAGGAGACATCCAATCTGAGCCAGTTGCGCGACGCTGACGTTGCAAAGGTGGCCGTGCAGTTGAACCAGGACCAGGTTCAGAACCAGGCAGCGCTGTCGGCGGAATCCACGCTGTTGCAGCAGAGGGATCTTTTTAGCTACATCGGTTAGAGGAGAAGGGCCTCATGAGCGATCATTCCCCATTGGCCGGAGTTGGGACGGGCTTAACCGGTCCGCCTCAATACGAGGTTTGCACGCCCGGCGTCCTGCCGGTCGATCAGATCGGCTTTGTGGAGGCGATCCACCGGCAGTTTCTGCAAACATTGGCGCGGCGGCTCGGCGATTGTCTCGCAACGCCTGTCGGCACCGACCTGTCGGGAATCGAACAGATGCAGTTTCCGGACTTTCTCAACTCCTGCGATGGCGAAGCATGCCTGATCCCGCTGAACGCCGAACCCACCGGTGGACGCGCCATTCTGGAACTGAGTCCGGGATTCGTGCAGCGTGTCTTGGGCATTCTCATTGGCGTTCCGCAGAACGCCGTCCGGCAGGAGCGCCGGGTCACCGGCATCGAACGTCATATCTTGCGCGAGTGTTTCGATAACATCGTTCTGGATCTGCGGGACGCGTGGGCGATTCGCGGGGTCGATTTCGCGCCGGAGCCGATGACTAATGGCGATGAGCAGACTCAGTTTGTGATGGAAGGAAGCGCCGTCGTAGTGAGCTCGCTGTTGAGTCTTGGCGGAGCCCAGGAATGCATGCGCCTGGCTGTACCGGCGCTGCTGGTGCGGCTGGCGGTGAAGGACCCGAATGCGACAGTGGTTGCGTCGCAAGCGGCAGTGCGGCCGCGTCTGTTGGAGGGCATGCGCACGGCGGACGTCCGGGTCGAGGCGGTCTTGGGTGGGTCGAGCCTGCGCATGCGGGACCTGCTGACGTTGGAGCCCGGCCAGGTCCTGACGCTGGGACCTCCCGCTAACTGTTCCGTCGAATGTGTGATCAATGGAGTGTCAAAGTTCCGAGGCGAATTGGTTTCGAACGGACGGAACCAAGCGCTTCAGATCGGCTCGCCGATCGAAACTCGGAGCAGCCCGCGCGCTTAGCCTGCCCCGGCATGGCGGAACAGGCCAGATGCGAGAGCAGGCCGACACATACGCCGATTCCCAGGTCTCGACCGCCCGCCGCAAAAGGGTCGGCCGAAGCCCTCATGCGGGCCGCAATCGCGCCTAACATCTGTAGCCGCTCCGCTTCACCGGTGTCCCGCGGGTCCGACGAAGTAAGGCTGCTGCGGTCCAGTTCCGCTTCGAAAGCGAGACGGTCACGTCTTGCCCAGGCGCGGAGCAGCGCCCCGGCCAGCTCAATGGAGGCCACTTGTAGCCGTTGGTCAATCGATTTCATACCTAAGTCATGTCGGCGCGTCTGAACAAAATTCTACCGAAGTTTTAGCTGGAGACATGGCGCAATTCGCTCGAATTCACCGGCGTAATACCCGATGTGATTCTAGAGAGGCGCCTATGATCCACCTCACGCGGCTAAGCCACACGCCAGTCGTGCTGAACGCCGATTTGATTGAGCACATTGAGACGACTCCGGACACTGTCATCAGTATGACATCCGGCCAGAAATTCATGGTTTTGGAGTCCGCCGAGGAGATCATACGGCGCATCATCGACTTTCGGAGAGCGGTCATGAGGCCGTCCGTCGCGGGAGCGCCGGCCCCGTCGGGGACCAGGGGGTCTTCGGCAGGCGTGCCGGAAGACAAGATTTATGGCGAAGATTAAAGCGGCAAACAGCGGCAGCACACGTCCGGACTTGGCTACTCTCGGCGGACTCGTGCTGGCCGTGGGCGGCATTCTTACCGGGCTGATGATGGACGGCGGCAAGATCAGGGACGTAGCTCAAATATCCGCCGCCATGATTGTTCTCGGCGGTACGCTGGGCGCTGTGATGGTCACTACGCCGCTGGCGGTGCTGCTGCGCGCTGCAAAGAGGCTGGGCATGGTGTTCTTCGACAGGAAACAGTCGCTGGCGGCAACCATCGAAGACATCATTGGCTATGCGACACAGGCCCGCAAACAGGGCATCGTTTCCCTGGAGCAGCAGGCCGGCGCCATTACCGACCCTTTCCTGCGTAAGGCGTTGAATCTGGCGGTGGACGGCATTGATTTGGATCAGATCCGCAGCATCATGGAGCTGGAAATAACCCTGGTGGAACAGGATGGAGATGCCGAAGCCAAAGTCTTCGAGTCGGCGGGCGGTTATGCGCCCACGATTGGCATTATAGGGGCAGTTTTGGGTCTCATGCAAGTGATGAAGAATCTGGCCAACATCGACGAGGTCGGCCGCGGAATTGCCGTCGCATTTGTGGCGACAGTTTACGGCGTTGCATCCGCCAACATATTCTTTCTGCCCGCCGCGGGCAAGCTGCACGCCCGCGTCAAGGATGAGGTGCGGCGGAGGGAACTGATGCTGGAGGGCGTGCTCTCGATCGTCGAAGGACTGAACCCGAAGCTGATCAGCACTAAGCTCGAGGCCTACGCACAGCAGCCGGCTGCCAAAGCAGCGGCGGCGCCGAAGGGGCGCGTGGCCGAACAACCGGCCACCGCGGAGGGTTGATTTGGCCCGCAAAAAAGCTCAACCGGAACATGCGAACCATGAACGCTGGCTGGTTTCTTACGCCGACTTTATAACCTTGCTCTTCGCGTTTTTCGTGGTCATGTTCGCATCCTCTCAGACCGATAAGGCCAGGGCCCAGCAGGTGTCCGATTCGGTGAAGCAGGCTCTGGAGAAGGGCGGCGTGTCCGCCGCTGTCCGGGAGATACTCGGTGGAACAGTCGACGACAGAGGCAAAGGCAACGCCATGATGAAGGGCCCCGGCGGTTCCCAGCCGAAAAGAAAACAGGAGGATGCCAACGTTCAGGCAGAACTGGTCCCTTCGATGCAATACCTTACAAAAACCTTGCAGGCTGAGATCCAGCAGGGCCAGATTGAGGTTCATCTCGAGCCACGGGGACTGGTGGTGAGCCTGCGGCAGGCCACGTTCTTTCCATCCGGCGGAGACGCGGTGGATCCCAATACATTCCAGAGTCTGGACAAGATCGGCGGGACGCTTCACGAACTGCCCAACCTCATCCGTCTGGAGGGGCATACGGACGCAGTCCCCATTCACACGGCTCGGTTCCGGAGCAACTGGGACCTTTCCGCCGCCCGGGCCATCGCCATGTTGGAGTTGTTCGCCGACCGCTGCGGCGTACCCACCCAGCGACTGGCCGTGGCCGGCTATGCCGACACCACGCCGGTGGACTCGAACGACACTGAGCTAGGCCGGGCCCATAACCGCCGGGTTGATATTGTCATTCTGGCGCAACGGGTCGACCTGAACCCCGCGTTGGCCGTAGAGCCACCGCGTCCATCGCCGACGGCACACAAGTAGCCCCGCCGCTCGGGTAGTGTTTGGTATCCAAATTGCTCCCCAAATGCCTCTTATGCCCAGCGTTCTGACGACGTGCTTCCATGAGATCGATTACACGAATTCTTCCGTGTTTCATTTTCCGTGTGGGCTGCCAGGATTCGAACACGAACGCGCCTTCGTGTTTCTTAACCGGCCGGCCAGCCACCCGCTCATGTTCATGCAGAGCGTCCTGACCCCGAAGTTGTGCTTCGTCTTACTGCCGGTCTTCGTCGTGGCTCCCCAGTATCGATTGTTTCTCGACGAGGAACCCCTGGCCGAGCTACAGTTGCCTCTTACGAGCCAGCCGGAAATCGGCAAGGATATCTTGTGCGCCGTCATCGTGTGCGCCAGGGGAAACCAGGAGCCTCCCACCGTTAACCTGCTGGCGCCTGTAATCGTGAACCTGCGCGATCGCATTGGCATACAGGTCATCCAGACGCAGTCCGGCTATTCCCACCGGCATCCCCTGGTCCCGCAAGAGGAGTTGACTTCATGCTCGTGATGCGCCGGCGCGCCGGCGAGAGTTTTCTCGTGGGCGACGACATCGAAATCCAGGTTCTTCAGGTAAACGGCACGCGCGTCAAACTGGGCATCAGTGCGCCGGTTTCGGTCGTCATCGTGCGCAGAGAAGTGCAAATCACGCAAGACGAGAATCAAATAGCCGCACGAGGCGTCAGTCCGTGCGCCATAGACTCTCTCTTGCAGGTACTGCCTGTGTTGGCCATACCCTCACCTGTCTCGGCAGGGTGTCAAGATTTTGACGAATCGAATAACCTAAGTCAATAATCTAAGTTGATCTTGACAGGTTTTTTTGGCATTCTCATTCACTTTCATTAGAATGTGCGGGTGTCTCCCCCGATATGAGCGAATGAGAGTTGATACTTCCGGGTATCCTGTGAATCGGAGAACCCGGACCCGTACAGGATGTCCGGGCATGTATCACACAGGACGTTAAAACCAAATGATTACGTTTCAAACGAACTACGCTTCGATGGTTGCTGAGAACAACCTGAACACGAACAACAACTTCCAGACGTCGACGGTCGAGGCTTTGACCTCCGGATACCGGATTAACAATTCCGGCGACGATCCGGCGGGCCTGGCCGTGGCGAATCAGTATCGCGACGAGGTTTCACAGCTCACCCAAGGTGTGCAGAACGGCAACAACGGTGTGAGCACCCTGCAGATCATCGATGGCGGCTTGAACAACATCAGCACCATGCTGGATCGCCTGCAGACCCTGGCCACGGAGTCGGCCACCACCACCTTTACCGGGGACCGCGACAACATCAACGTGGAGTACCAGCAACTCGTTTCGCAGATCTCACAACAGGCCTCCACCATCGGCCTGAATACGGGCGGCACCTTCAACGTTCAGAACCAGGTCTTCATCGGCGGCGGTAACAGCCTGACGAACTCTCAGGTCGAGGTGGATCTCAGCGGATCGGCGAACGCCGTAGACAGCACCGCCCTCGGGTTGACCAACACCACTGTGGCGGCGGGTGGTACGGAGCTGGCGGGCAATCAAACGCGGCTGGATGCGCCAGGCGCCACCTTCCTCGCCGGCGGCAGCCAAGGTTTCGCGTTCAATCTAATCAGCAACAACGCCGCTACCACCTTCACCGCCACGGTGAATGGTGGCGCAAACGGTCTGACCGAAGCCCAGGTGGTCAGCTCGTTGGACAGTCAACTATCCCCTTACGGCATCACCGCGCAGGTCGGCGGCGACGGCCAAATCCAGTTCGGCGGTGGCACGCCGTTCACGGTGAATACACTACCCCCAGGGGGCGGCAGCGAGATCGCCGGCCCCAGCGACGCAACTAACGCGGGCATCTACAATACGGTTGGCAACGCTTGGGCCGCCAAGGCTGAGAATCTGACCTTCCAGAATGGACAGGGCACCGCAACCGTCGCCTTACCAAACGCCGCAGGCGGGGGCACGCTGACCTCCGATATCGCTGCCATCAACGCCAAAACCTCGGCGATCGGGGTCTACGCGGTGATGGATGCCGCCGGGACCGGAATCTCTTTCCAAAGCGCCAATAGCTTTACGGCCTCCACGGACACAGCGGGCGGCGTATTCACCAACGCCGGCGCCCAGACGGTCAACGCGCCCAGCAGCACTGCCAGCACCACCAGCAACGCCCTAGCCGCTGTAACCGCCATTCAAACTGCTTTGAGCCAACTCGGCAAGGTTCAGGCGGCTGTCGGAGCAGGCGAGAACAAGCTGCAGTACGCCATCGATCTGGCTAACTCTCAAATTACCAACGTGTCCTCCGCGGAATCCAACATTCGGGACGCCGATGTCGCCACGGAAGCTGCCAACTTGACCAAGTCACAGGTCCTGGAGCAGGCTTCGGTCGCTGCCATGGCGCAGGCCAACTCTGCGCCGCAAGCAGTCCTCAAACTGTTAGGGTGATCTCCTGTCAACTAGCTAAATGGGCCAGGGGCCGAACCTGATTGAGTTCGGCCCCTCTTCTGCAAGGTGATTTCATATGGGATCTATATCCAGTTCGCTGCCCTCGCCTACTTTCAACGGCCAAAGCACGTTTGCGAGCGATCTGCAGACGGCGCTCACCAACGCTGTACAGATTGCGTCCCTGCCGGTCCAACTGATGCAGGCCAGCGTATCGACCATGCAGAGTCAACAGCAGGCGCTGAGCGGTCTGCAATCCGTGTTCGGTTCTTTACAGAGCGCTCTCGGCAGCATTGGCTCAGACTCCAGCGGCACGTCGTCGGCCACTGTTTCCGACACGTCGGTGGCCACGGCGACGGCAACCTCCAGCGCATTGCCCGGAACCTATTCGATCCAGGTCGATCACGTCGGAACCCCTACCACCACTCTCAGCTCCACAGGCCTGACCACGGTAACCGACCCGACCACCGGTAACATCAGTTCGTCATCGGCGTTCACCCTGACCGTCAACGGCGCGACATTCAATCTTTCACCCGCCGCCAATACTTTGGATTCGCTCGCCGCCGCGATCAATGGCGCCGGCGCCGGAGTCCAGGCGACCATCGTGAACATGGGCGGGTCCACCCCGGACTATCGCTTGGCGGTGACCAGCACCAACGTCGGCACAACCGCGATCCAGTTGAATGACGGCACCCAGAACCTGTTGGATGACCCGCCTACCGCGGCAGGCACCGACGCGACGTATTCCGTGGACGGCAGCAGCGCCCAGGTTCAAAGCACCTCCAACCAGGTCACTCTCGCGCCTGGCTTGACCGTAAATCTCCTAGCGGAAAGCTCGTCTCCGGTCACCATCACGGTGGGGGCGAATTATAGCTCGCTCTCGACCGATTTATCGAACTTTGCAAGCGCATACAATTCGGCGGTGAGCACGCTCGGCCAGCAAATCGGTCAAAATGCCGGTCCCTTGGCCGGACAGAGTCTCGTTTACAATCTGCAAAACGCGCTGAACGGTCTGGTCAACTACAGCGGCGGCTCAGGCGCCGTAAACTCGCTCGCCAGTCTGGGCTTGACCCTGGATTCGACCGGGCAGCTATCTTTCGATTCGACCGTCTTCAATTCCCAGAGCATCAGTGCGATTCAGCAGTTTCTGGGCGGAGCCAGCACCGGCGGGTTCCTGCAGTCGGCCAGCAGCGCCCTGACGGGCTTGGCCGATCCTTCAACGGGAGCCATCCAGAGCCAGTTCACTTCCCTGCAAACGGAAACTACCAATGAAAACGCCCTGATCTCGAACGAAGAGACCCGCGTCAGTGACCTTACGACCAATATGCAGCAACAACTTTCAGAGGCTGACGCGGCCATCGCGAATCTTCAGGAGCAGAAATCGTATTACACGGAGCTGTTCCAGGCGGAATATCCAAGCTCCTCAACTAGCTAGAGACCCATGTCTGACCGCATGCTCCAACTCGAGAAACGCCTGCGGAGCGCCGTGGCGCGCCGCTGCTACACCGAGGTCGGCACGATCGCCGCGGAGTTGTGCGCGCAGGCTGCCGAAGAGTGGCACGCGTTCCCATCTGGAGACCTCCGCGCCCGCCGCATCTTCGATCAGTTGCAGAACGTGCTGGAATGGGCGCGCCAGATGGTCTGTGTGTCGCGTGCATTGGTTGCAGACGAATTACAGCGCGCCATCCTCACCAGCCGTTATCGTCCACCCAGCAGTCCCACCGGCAGCCGTCTCCGCTTCGACATATAGCCCGCCCCAACGTTCCGCGCGGTCGTCAAACCGCTGACATGTCACCCGCCTGACGGCGCTGGCGCCGCCACCTCCTCACGATCACTTTCTCATCTGCATGATTCTACAGCGAGTATAAATGGCACGGCACTTGCTTCCAAGCCAGCATGCTGACCGGCGGCTTTAGTGACAATCTCAAACAATACACGAATGTAGTCGGCCTCCGCCCGAAGCTGGTTGCCTCCAATATTGCAAACGCCGACACTCCAAGTTACAAGACGCAGGACTTGGACTTCGATAGGAATGACTGAAAGCTGATACTTCCGGGCATCCTGCGAATAGGAGAACCCGGACCCGTAAAGGAGATTCGGGAATGTATCGCACAGGACCTTAAACGGGATGATTACGTTTCAAACCAACTACGCCGCCATGGTTGCCGAGAACAACCTGAACACAAACAACAACTTTCAAACGCAGACGGTCGAGGCGTTGACCTCCGGATACCGGATTAACAATTCCGGCGACGATCCGGCGGGCCTGGCGGTGGCGAATCAGTATCGCGACCAGGTTGCACAGCTCACCCAAGGTGTGCAGAACGGCAACAGCGGCGTCAGCACTCTGCAGATCATCGATGGCGGCTTGAACAACATCAGCACCATGCTGGATCGCCTGCAGACCCTGGCCACCGAGTCAGCCACCACTACCTTCACCGGGGACCGCAATAACATCAACGTGGAATACCAGCAACTCGTTTCGCAGATCTCACAACAGGCCTCCAATATCGGCCTGAATACGGGTGGCACCTTCAACGTTCAGAACCAAGTCTTCATCGGCGGCGGAAACAGTCTGACGAACTCCCAGGTCGAAATTGATCTCAGCGGACCGGCGAACTCCGTAGACGCCACCGCCCTCGGGTTGGCCAACACCACTGTGGCGGCGGGCGGTACGGAGCTGACGGGCAATACGGTCCGTCTGGATGCTCCCGGCGCAACATTTCTGGGCAACGCCGGTCTGGGCGCAAGCCAGACATTCACGTTTAATCTAATCAGTAACAACGCCGCGACTAACTTCACGGCCACGCTAACTGCTGCCGCGGGAACCAGTCTGACCGAGGCCCAGGTGGTCAGCTCGTTGGACAGCCAACTGGCCCCGTACGGCATCACCGCACAGGTCGGCGCCGACGGCCAGATCCAGTTCGGCGGCGGCACTCCGTTCACGGTGAATACCGCAACCAACGACTTGGTAGACCCGATTGCCACCACCGCCACCGGCGCTACCAACGTCGGCGTCTACAATGCGGCTGGCGCCCCCGTGTGGGCCGCCCAGGCGGAAACTCTGACCTTCCAAAATGGGCAAGGCACCGCAACCGTTAACCTGCCAAACGCGGCGGGCGGCGGCACGCTCAGCTCCGATATCGCTACCATCAACGCGCAAACCTCCGCGATCGGGGTCTACGCGGTGTTGAATACCGCTGGGACCGGAATCTCATTCCAGAGCGCCAATAGCTTTACGGCCTCCACGAATGTTGCAGCAGGCGCGTTCACCGCCGCCGGTGCTCAGACGGTCACCGCGCCAAGCGCCACTGCCAGCAGCACGGGCAACGCGCTGGCCGCTGTCACCGCCATACAAACCGCCTTGAACCAGCTCGGCACGGTTCAGGCGGCCGTCGGAGCCGGCGAGAACAAGCTGCAGTACGCGATCGACCTTGCTAATTCTCAGATTACCAACGTGTCCTCCGCCGAATCCGATATTCGCGACGCGGACGTCGCCACGGAAGCTGCCAACTTGACCAAGTCACAGGTCTTGCAGCAGGCGTCCGTTGCCGCTATGGCGCAGGCCAACTCGTCGCCCCAGGCGATTCTCAAACTCTTGCAGTGATCTCCTGTCAACTAGTGGGTAGGCTCGGGCCGGACCTCAACGGGTTCGGCCCTTTTTCTTGCTAAGCGCTTGCTCGCCTGCACGCAGAAATGATGCAGTATGGCATGTCCTCCGATCCCGACGGAACACTCAACTTCCGGTTCCAGCAGCTAAGGCGCTAAAATCTGAAGAGCGCCGCGGAACAGCGGCGGGCGTTTCCTTGCGAGCCCCCCCGCGCCGGCCGCATCTTCGATCGGTCGCAGAACCTGTGGGAGCGGACGCGTCCGAACGATCTGCACATCCCGCTTAGGCGTAAAGCTGTTCCTCACTCCACCCGGCCTGTCAATTGACTGACACGTCACCTGCCTGACATACCTTGCGCCGACATTTGCTCATCGTCCTCAGCCCATCTGTGTGATTCTTTAGCAAAGGCAAATGGAACGGCGCTTGCTGTCACGCTAGCATCGTGATCGACAGCCTGACTAACAGCCTCGAGCAATATATGAATGTGCTCAGCCTCCGCCAGAAGCTGGTTGCCTCCAATATTGCCAACGCCGACACCCCAGGTTACAAAACGCAGGACGTGGATTTTCAAGCCAGCCTGCAGGCTGCCGTCGATGGCGGTTCCCCAGCGGCCGTTCAGGTATCCGGGCTAGCGGTGCGGAACGACGGCAACAACGTGGATCTGGACCGGGAAGCGCGGCTTCTGGCTGAGAATGCCATGCGCTTCAGCGTGGCCACGAACCTGATGCACTCCGAAATCCAGCAAGTGCGAGAAGCCATTAAGGGAGGTAGCTAATGAGTCTGTTTTCGGTACTCTCGGTCAGTGCTTCCGGAATGGCGGCGCAGCGCACGCGCGCCGCGCTGTTGGTGGAAAACATCGCCAATTCGGAAACCACCCGCACTCCGGACGGAGGCCCGTACCGCCGCAAAGATGCGATCTTCTCCAGCGAGGAGGTGGGTTCCGCTTTTGGTTCGGAATTGCAGGCCCAACTGGGGGGAGAGCAGCTCACTGGCGTCAAGGTCGCCGGTATTTCCTTGGACACCAGTGCACCCGAGAAGCGTTACATGCCTGGCCATCCCGATGCGGACGCCCAAGGCTACGTCGCCTTGCCCAAAGTCAATCCGGCGGAGGACATGGTCGACCTGATGGGCGCAAATCGCAGCTACCAAGCGAATGTGGCGGCCATGTCGGCGGTTAAAGATATGATCCAGAAATCCATCGATCTGCTGAAATAGGAGAATTCCGAGTGACCGCGCCGATCTCAAATATCACACCCATATCGATGCCGGACCTGGTCGCACCGGCCCGGTCCACGGATCGATCGGGCGAATTCCAGAAGATATTGACTGGAAGCATCGACAAGCTGGAATCCTTGAACAACGATGCCTCCGATGCCGTGCAGAAATTCATGACCGGGGAAAACGAGGAGTTGCATACGGCCGTGTTGGCCACGCAGAAGGCCTCGCTGGCTTTCGAACTCGGTCTGCAGGTTCGAAACAAGGTAGTGGACGCGTACCAGGAAGTCATGAAGATGCAGATCTAGGAATCGCGGAATAAATCGCCCCGGCACCCTATACATGCGCCAGATAACCAAGCTCATTTCCGGCCTATCCATCAAACAACGCATCGCCATTGTGGCGGCGACGCTGTTGACGGGTCTCCTGCTCGCCGCGCTCGTGCATTGGAAACACGAGAGCGAGTTCAGCGCGCTATACACCGGGATGGCGCCTGAAGACGCTGCTGGCGTGGTCCAGAAACTGAAGGAGACCGGCGTGGAATACCGGCTGGCCGAGAGCGGCGGTACCGTGCGCGTGCCATCGGCGAAACTCGCCGAGTCGCGCCTCGCGCTGGCCGCCGCCGGGCTGCCGAAGACCGGCCGCATCGGTTTTGAATTGTTCGACAAGACCAACTTCGGCACTACGGATTTTGTCGAGCATATCAACTATAAGCGGGCGCTCGAGGGAGAACTCGAACGATCCGTGATGAGCCTGGCGGAGGTGGAACAGGCCCGCGTCCACCTGACGCTGCCCAAAGACTCCGTGTTTCTGGATCAGCAGCAACCATCCAAGGCCAGTGTCATGGTCAAGCTCCATCCGGGCGCGCAGATGTCGCCGCAAAATGTCCTGGCGGTTACCAACCTGGTAGCCAGCGCCGTCGAGGGGTTGGCGCCCGACGCGATTTCGGTGGTGGATATGAACGGCACGTTGCTGACCCGCAGGACCAGAACGGCGGGCGCGGACGGAACCCAGGCCCCCGGCGAACTGATCGAGATGCGGCAGCAGATCGAGCATAATCTGGTTGCCAAGATTTCGGAAACCTTGGACCCTTTGCTGGGCCCGAATGGCTACCGTGTCGGGGCCTCGGTGGATTACGACCTGACCAGCGGCGAACAGCAGGAAGAGACCCTGGACCCCACGCGCTCCGTAATGGCCAGTTCCCAGAAGTCCGAAGACGTGACTGAGCGCGGCATCTCATCCGGCATTCCCGGAACGGCCTCGAATCTGCCTAATGGCGCAGCCCCGGCTAAAGCCAGCGCCGGTGGCGTGTCGCGGCGCACGGAAAACATCGCGTATCAAACCAGCCGCGTGATTCGGCACACCCGGATTCCACAGGGCGTGATCAAGCGTATGTCCCTGGCCGTGCTCATCGATCAGGTGGTGCACTGGGAGGGCAGCGGACCGCAAAGGCGCCGTGTGTTGATTCCTCCTACTCCCGAGACACTGAAGACGATCAAAGAGCTGGTGGCCGGAGTCACCGGACTCAGCGTCGAGCGTGGCGACCAGTTGGTCGTCGAGACGCTGCCCTTCGAGTCCAGCCAGAATGCCGAACCGCCCGCGATGCCGCCCGCGGCGCCCTTGCCCAACAACGACCCGGTCTGGCTGCGGTGGCTTATCAAGTACCGGGGTTATCTGTCTGCTGCCGTGTCTTCGCTGGCGATCCTGCTGGTTGCATTCCGCATCTTTGTCAAGGTTAGGAGGCGAAAGCATATCGCGACTGTCAGCCATCTGGACGAGTTGAACAACCCCGTAGAGCTGCCTCAGTTGTATCCCGCAAGCACAGCATTGACCACTGCGGAGCAGCTAGCCGCCCGGACGGACCTGATCTCCGTAGAGGAGGACAGCCAGGAGTTGGCCAAGCGCATTCGAGAATTGGCCAAGCGAGAGCCCGCCCTAACGGCGAACGCCTTACGCATGTGGCTCCTGCAGAACGAAACCACCAGGTCGGGAGCGCATCATGCCTGAATCCACAGAAACATCGCAAGACGTGCCGGGGGCCCGCAAGGCCGCCATGTTCTTGATGGGGGTCGGCGACCAGATCGGTGGCGACGTACTGCGCCATTTGGAGCCTGACGAGATTCGCCAAATCACGCGCGAGATCTCCACTTTGCACGCCGTGGAGCCCCATCGCATGTTGGGTGTGTTCCGCGAGTTCGAAGCCCTGGCGGCGAGCAGCCAATTCTTCGCGAAGGGCGGCGCCGAATGCGCCCGCCGACTGGTGGAGCACGCTCTTGGCCCGGAGCCCGCTCAAAGAATCCTGCAAGCTTCCGCTCCGGTTGCCGCCAGCCAGGGCTCGGCCGAACTTGAGTTACTGCAGGACACCGATCCGCAACAGCTAGCTGGATTCATCCGGGATGAACACCCGCAGGTGATCGCCCTGATTCTTTCGAACCTGCCGGCCGAGCAGGCCGGGGCGGTGATGTCCGCGCTTCCCGAGGCCATGCAGCCCCAGGTAGCCATCCGCGTGGCCTCTCTGGACAGCATCTCACCCGAGGTGTTCAGGCGTATTGCGGAGGCCATCGGCAGCAAGGTCAAGAACCTCCGGCAGGTGAAGCGATCGGATGGGATGCGTACCCTGGCCAGCCTCCTGAACCGGGTCGATCCGGCACTGGTGGAGACCATTCTGGCAAAAGTGGATGAGGAAGACCAGAACCTCGGCGCGTCTGTGCGGGACCTGATGTTCGTGTTTGAAGACGTCCTGAATATTAACAAAGAAGGCATCGCCAAGTTGATCGCCAAAGCCGACCGGAAGGTCCTCACAACGGCGTTAAAAGGAACTCTAGGCAAGGTCCGCGATCATTTCAAGCAGTGTATGTCGCAACGCGCCGCCGAGATGCTGGATGAGGATATGGACGCCTTGGGTCCCGTCCGGATCCGGGATGTGGAGGCTGCCCAACGGCAACTGGTGGCAGTGGTGCGGGAGTTGCAGCAGCAAGGCGTCCTTTCGGTGAGTCGCGGCGGCGGCGACGAATATGTTGTCTAAGCTGCTGAAGGATCCCGAAGGCGACGTAATACCCCTCGTCTGGCGGAGCGGGTCCAAGCCGCCATCCAAAGACGCGCCGCCGCCTCAAATCGCACTAGCGTCCGAAGAGTTGTCACAACTGCGCGCCAAAGTGAGTGGATTCGCCTCACAGATGGAGAAACAATCGCGGGAAGCATTCGACGCGGGATTGCGCGCGGGCGAAGCCGCGGCCAGAGAAAGCCTGGAGACTGACGTTCGCGGGGCCATCGAGAGACTGGCTGCGACCGTCGTCGAGGTGGCCTCGCTGCGTGCGGAGACCATTCATCGTGCAGAGGTCGATACCGTACGGCTGGCCGTCGAGATCGCGCGGCGTGTGCTGCATCGTGAACTCACCGTGGATACTTCCGCCTTGGGCGCCCTCATCAAAGCGGCGCTGGAGAAGCTGCAGGCGCAGGAAGTCTATCGGGTCCGCGTGCATCCCGATCAGGCAAAAATAGTCCGCAGTTGTCTCGATGAGATGGGACGCAGCCAGGCCATTGAGGTTATTCATGACGCCTCGCAACAGCAAGGTGGAGCGGTGTTTGAGATCCAGCGCGGAGCGCTGGATGCTTCCGTGGAGACCCAACTGCGCGAGATTGAATGCGGATTGACCGACCAGTTGGAGGCGCGCAAATGACTTTCCCCAACCCTGTAGACTTCAACTCGTATATTGCGCAGGTGCGCAACGTTGAGCTCCTGCCGTGGACTGGTGAAGTCGTGGAACTCGTAGGTCTATTGGTGGCATCCCGCGGGCCGGCCGTGGCCATTGGCGATTGTTGCGAGGTGCTTACCTCCTCCGGACGCCGCATTCGCACGCAGGTGGTCGGTTTCCGCGATGGACACGTATTGTCCATGCCGCTCGAAGAGATCGATGGAATTCAACTGCGGGATCAAGTCATCGCGCGCCCCGACGATGCGCAAGTGCACGTTGGCCCCGATCTGATCGGCCGCGTTCTGGATGGCTTTGGAAAGCCCATCGATCGAAAGCCGCCCCTACGGGGCCCGGCGTCGTACCGGCTGCACTGTTCGCCCGGCAGCCCTCTGGACCGCGAGCACATCACTGAGCGGATCGTTACCGGTGTGCGTGCCGTCGATAGTCTGGTTCCGTGCGGCAAGGGGCAGCGCATGGGCATCTTTGGCGGCAGCGGAGTCGGAAAGAGCATGCTGTTGGGTGCCATGGCGCGCCACAATTCCGCAGATCTCACGGTGATCGCGCTGATCGGCGAACGCAATCGTGAGGTGCGCGCTTTCCTCGAACACGATCTCGGCGCCGAGGGCGGCAAGCGGTCGGTGGTGGTGTGCTCCACTTCGGACCGGCCGGCCCCCTTGCGCGTGAGGGCCTGCTTTGTGGCTCTGGCAATCGCCGAGTATTTTCGCGACCAGGGCGCCAATGTGCTGTTGATCATGGATTCGGTCACTCGGCTGGCTATGGCCCAACGGGAAATCGGGCTGGCTGCCGGCGAGCCGCCCAGCCAGAAGGGCTACACACCTTCCGTCTTCAACCTGCTGCCCAGAATACTGGAGCGCGCCGGTAACTTTCGGAAGGGCTCGATTACGGGCTTCTTTACCGTACTGGTGGAAGGCGACGATTTCAATGAACCGATTAGCGACGCCGTGAGGTCCATCCTGGACGGGCACATCGTCCTATCGCGCCGCCTCGCCGCGGCTGGCCACTATCCCGCCATCGATGTGATGCATTCCCTCAGCCGGCTCTCCACGCAGATCTCCGAAGCGGCCGATTTGGGCGCCGCAAGAAGGATCCGCGAAGCCCTGGCCGTCTACGACGAATCGAAGGACTTGATTGAACTGGGCGCTTACGTCAGCGGCAGTAATCCGCGGCTCGATGCGGCTGTGCGGCTGCGTCCGGAGATCAACGCATTTCTACAGCAGGACGCCGCCGCTTCACCCTTGCCCGAAACCCTTATTCGGATGCGGTCGATCGCAGAAAGGCTCTAACTCCGCATGTCAACCTTCCAGTTCCGGCTGGACCGAGTGCTGGAGTGGTACCGGACGCAACTCCAATTGGAGGACAGCCGCCTGGCAGCCTGTCTGGCGGCATTGAGCCTGGTGCAGGAACGCATAGCCCGTTTGCAGGCCGAGCGTCTCAGCGTCGAACGTGACGCGATCTCGGGGAGTTCGATACTCGGGTGCGATCTCGCCTCACTGGGATTCTATCGCTTGCGTGCCAAGAACGACGCCGCGGGAATGGACGAAGAGCGCGTTCGCCGGGAGCGCACGCTAGGTGACCAACGTGCGGCGGTCCAGGCAGCCCAACGCCGCGTCCGGCTGGTCGAGAAACTGCGCGACAGACGGTTGTCCGAGCACCGCTTTGCGGAAGACCGTGCGCTGGAAACGCTGGCCGCGGAATCCTACTTATCAAAGTGGATTGCCGCGAAGCGCACGGCCGGTGTCGGTGTGACCATTGCGCAGGAGGATACTAAACTACGCAGGCTCGCGGAAAGAACGCGAGTCATCCAGAATCACGATCTCGACGCGCCGGTTTGACGCCCGGCCGTCCACGGTGTCGTTCGGGGCGGCCGGACGATAAGGGCCGTAGCTGGCGACCGAAAGGCGCGACTCCGAAATGCCGTAGCGCGTACTGAACAGATCGAGGATCTTCTGGCTGCGTGCCATCGAAAGTTCCCAGTTGCTGCGGAAGCGACGATTGTGTATGGGAACCGGGTCTGCATAGCCGATGAGCCGCACATCATTTGGGAGCTCGCGAAGGACGTCCGCAATCTGCGCGATAGTGGGCAAAGCCTGGGGACTCACGGTGTCCTCACCGGAGGAGAAGAGAATCACCTGTGGCAGGCTGATGACGAGACCGCGCGGTTCGAGTTTGGGTTCTAGCCCGTGCTCTCTGAGACGTTCCTGGGCGCGAATCAGATTTGTGCGAGGCAACTCGGCTTCGGCGTGCCCGATAACCGGCTGGACGGGAACAACCGTGTGCGCCCGCGGAACTTCCAGACTCTTGGCGGCGGCTACCACGAAGAAGATCAAGAGAATGGTCAGTACGTCCGCATAGCTGACCATCCATCGGTCGCGCTGATGCGTGGCGCTCTGCAGATATTTCGGCCTCATATTTGCCCGGCTTCCGGTGCAGATTCGACAGTCTGAAGGGAGCGATCGGGATCGGGTACGGCATTCAAGAAGGAATGGAGGCGGTGGCGGACGAGCCTCGGATGCATGCCATCGAACAGGCACAGAGCGCCCTCTGTCATCAACTCCTGAAGATCGAATATTTCTGAGGCCCGTGCCCGAATGCGCTGCGCCGCTGGCAGCAGCAGGAGATTGGCCAGCGCCAGCCCGTAGATCGTCGAAGTAAAAGCGGCTCCGACACCGTAGGCAGTCGCGGACAGACCCGAGAATTGCCGGAGAACGTCGATCAGTCCGACCACGGTACCGAGCACACCCATGGTGGGAGTGAAGCCTCCCGCGATTTCGAGCACTTTGGCGGCGGCCTCGCTCTGCCTCTCACAGAGCCGTGTTTTATTCTCAAGGGCCGATTGCAATGCGGTGCGCCCCTCCGTGTCCATTGCAAGAAGCAGTGCGTCCCGGAGGAAGCTGTGGCTTACCCGATCAATGCCAGGTTCGATCGCGAGGATGCCATTCATCCGGACAATCCTGGCATACGAAACAATTTCCTCGATTAAGTCCTCCGGGGCGGGGGACGTTGCCTGGGAAAAGAGATTGAAAGTGCGCCGAAGCGAAAGGAGAAGCGTGCGGCGCGGAGTCGTAATCAGCATGACACCGAGGGTTCCACCCACAACGATTAGGACACCAGTCGGTTGAAAGAAATAGCGGGCGCTAACGCCGGTAACGGCGATCCCCGCGATTACGGCAATCGATGCGATCGCAATACCGATCAGCATGCCAACGTCGGGGCCGCCCCGCCTGACACGGCCGGCCGATCGCCGCCTGTAGTCCAGCATGTCTCCAGCTATCGACGTTGACATCGTCTTGCTCCTCCTTTTGTCTCCTTCGTCAGAACTGCTTCGGGCGCAAGACTCCCATTCGGATTCCTCTGTCCAACCATGCAGTGGAGTGCGTGCAAGCAGGGGCTGGAGCAGCGTCAGGCGATGTGATAGTGATGGCAGAGGCAATGTTCATATACGCGAGGGAAGCAGGTCATTAGCCGTGTTGGCGTTGCATTGTTTCCAACCACATGGAAACGAGGAGATGTGTTGCCGTCTTGACGGCGAGCGGCAATCGTCAAATCCTTGACGCCTGACGCTGGTGTCTAGTAACTTACTGGCTCAGCGGTGCGTTGTCAGCATCCGGCGGACAGCGGCGAAGATCCGCTCGACGGCTGGGCGGCGGTATGCCCACCGCTCGTCGGGCTCGGGCGGATTGACCACCATGGTGGCATTAGCTTCGAAAAGCAAAAGATCTCCGGTGGCGCTCAAACCGAAATCGATTCCGGCATAATCCAGGCCGAGCGTGGCTTGAATATGCACGAGCGCCTCCATGGCGCGCGGTCCGAGCACCTCCGGCATATTCTCCAGAAACTCGGCGTCCTCGGCGCGATGGTCCGGCTGTTCCGCCATTTCGGCGGTGAAATAGTGAATTTTCCAATGGCTGGAAATCGCCACGTGAAGCGGATAGAGATCGCCACCGATCATCATCACCCGATACTTGCGCACTTTTCCGTCGGCGCCCCGGGCGTTGAGGAACTCGATGACGGTCAACTCCTTCCCGGGAAGCTGCGCCACCGTACCGGCCAGGGCTTCCGCGTTTTCGACCCGCAGAAAATGGCGCCCCGTATGAAAGCCGGGCGTGCGCACCAGCAGCGGGAAGCGGAAGCCGTGGCGCGCAACCGTAGCCGCGGCCTCCGGAGAGCAGAGGAGCTCCCGCGGCAGATTGACGGTCACCGGCAACACCACGCCCGGCAGGCGCGAAAGCCGCGCATGATCCGCGCGCCCGGTCGCCAGTACCGCCGAAGGCAGATTGATCACCGGCGCAGTGGTGAGAGCTACGACGGACTGCGCGGCATTCAGGGAGGCCGCCGCCAGGTCGGCGTCGCCGATGGCATTGAACACCACTTGATGCGGCGGCAAGGGCACATTGGAATCGTAAAACTCGGGTACTACCACGAATGTTTGGAAGACGCGGTCGTCCAGCAAATTGCGGGTCGGGATGTTGCCGCCGAGCGACGAGACCAGCAAGAGCAACGACACAGGGGGCCCTTGTCCGCGATACGGCAACGCAATAACCGGACGATCCTCGAAACCTCTGCGCCGGTGCCATTGGGCGCCCTCTTGGTCATCGAGATCGGCCAGCACATACGCGAGGCCTTGATGGGCTTCCGCATGGCCGGGGTCGAGCCGGAGGGCGGTCTCATAGTGCTCCCGGGCGGAGTGAAACTCGCCGCTTTCGTGGAGGACATTGCCCAGGTTCACGTGGCTCATGGGATCGCCTGGATGGCGCGCCACGGCTTCGGCATAGGCCGTGCGCGCAGCGGTGCGATAACCGGTCGAATGCAGCAACGTGCCCAGATTATTCAACGCGAGCCGATGCGACGGTTCGCGCGCCAGTAGATCGAGATAGGCGTTCCTAGCTTCCAGAGTTCGGCCCATATCGGCGAGCAAAGAGGCGCGCTCAAATCGCAGACTCATAGCGCCGGGGTCGGATGCGATGCGGCCGCTGAGATCGCGCAGGGCGGATTCGCGCGCGCGTTGCGGCGGCCAATCCGCGCCCCGTGCCTCGCGCGGCGCGCCGCTCCGGGCGGCGCTGGCCTGGGCACTCGCTTGCAGCGCGCGTCCCAGAGCCACGGTCTTTTCCACTAATAGGTCGATCTCCCGCATGCCGGTCCGGTGATTTACAATGGCCGCGCGAATCGCCAGGCTCCCATCGATGACGGTTGTGGACGGCGCCACTACCCCGGACTCCTGGAGTTCGATGACGATCCTGGGATTAAGGCGCTGCGCATCCTCCGCGCGATAACGGAAGCAGACCACGTTGAGCTCCACCGGCGCCAACAGCTCCAATTCCGGCATTTCGGCGATGCGGCTTTCCAGGTAACGGGCCAGGGCGCACGTCCGTGAAATGACCGATCCCAGCGCCGCGGTGCCGTACACTTTGAGCGTGAACCAGGTCTTCAGCGCCCGAAAACCGCGCGATAGATCCGGCCCGTAATCGCAGGGCCAAGGCGCGCCTGCCGCCAGGCCTCGCAGTTCCTTTCTCAAATAAGCAGCCGAGGTGGCAAAGGTCTTGCGATGCAGCACGCCGTCGCGCACCAGAATGAGCCCGGCGTCATAGGGCACCTGGCCCCACTTATGAAAGTCGAAAGCCAGCGAGTCCGCGCGCGCGATGCCCGTAAGCCGCGGCGCCAGATCCGGAGCCAGAATCGCCAGCGCGCCATAAGCGCCGTCGACATGGAACCAGAGCCGCTCGCGATGGCAGATACCGGCCAGGGCGTCGAGGTTGTCGATGGCCCCTGTGTCGACGGTGCCGGCAGTGCCCACCACCAGGAAGGGCGTAAAGCCCGCGCGCCGATCCGCGCCGATGGCTTCCTCCAGGGCGGTTAGGTCGATGCGATGGTGTCCGTCGACTGGAATCAAGCGGAGCGCATCGCTGCCGATGCCGGAGATGTCCATGGCTTTCCCAAGGCAGTTGTGGGCCGCCACCGAGGTGTAGGCCGCGAGCTTTTTCGAACTTGCGGCGACACCCGCGCACCGCACTTCGAAGGAAAGCTCGGTATCGCGGGCAATCAGGACGCCGATGAGGTTGGCCATCGAGGTTCCCGTGACAAACAGGCCGGTCGCGCTCTCCGGAAAACCGAAGATCCGCCGCATCCACCGGACGATCTGGCGCTCCACCTCGATAGGGGCGTGATCGCGCCCCCCCAGGTTGGCGTTCAGCCCCGCCGCGAGCATCTCCGCCAACATACCAACGGGTGTGCCGCCGCCATGCACCCAGCCCATGAAACCCGGGTGCGTGTTGCCGGTGGCGAAAGGCAAAATATAGCGCATGAATTCCCGATGAACGGCGGCCAGATCGGACGGCGCCTCGGGAACATCGCTACAGAACCGGGACCGCACCTCGTCGGGAAGCGGTTGCCAGACGGGACGTGCGCGGATGTTTTCGACGTAGTCGAGAATGTCATCCAGCATCCGGTGAGCCTGCGCCCGAAAGCCCGGCCAATCGGAAGGGTCGAGTGTGCTGCCCTCGCCAGGCGGCGGATTTGCGCTCATATTCCCATTTTGGCATCCCCAGGCTCATCCCGGCGACTCCCCAGCGCGGTGAGGGCCGCTACAAGTTTGAAGCAGCCTAACAAAGCCTGCGAACAGGCTGAGAACAGGCCGGACAACTTCTGAGGCGGAAGTCGATTGAGTTATTGATGTCATTGATGAGATCCGAGTCTCGAACCGGCGATTCACCTCACACGACTCGTTCCGCGGGCGCCCCTGTTTGCCCACGACCGATAGACCGAACCAGCAATGCCAGAGTTCAGGCATAAGGCGACGGAAACTCCTCGAAATCTCACTGTGCGATTCCGATCCCTATCTTAGGAGAAGTATATCCTGTTGTCATTATCTTGACGGCTGACGGCAAAGCGTCAACTCACTGCCAAGCTCATCTCGCTAACGGACTCGAAACACAATAGATTGCGATGGCGACAACCGTGCAACGTCCGTCTCCATGAGTTCGGTTGATCATCCCTTCCCAGATGTATTCGGCACGGCGTTGCGGAGCAGCCTGACTCCTTCAGTCAAACCAATGCCCGGACCCCGTCCGGAAGCCCGATTGGCTGCTCTCCGGATTCCCGGTCTTTGTCATTTTGTGAAGACTGCGGCACCGCTCGCGGTCGTCACGCTGAGTCTTGAGATTTTGCACTTCTTTGGAATCAGTGTAGCCGTCCCCGGGTTGCCTCTGCTGGCAGCCATAGTGTGCACGGGTTTCTGGGCGGGAATGAGAGCTGGTTTGATCGCCACCGCTGTCAGCAGCCTGTACGAGCTACTGTGGTTCGGGTATGCATCCGAGGACGGGATAGTCCGCGTCGGGGTATTCTCGATCTCGGCGGTGATTACGGCCGTGTTGGTCGGGATGCTCAGGAACCGTGTTGAGGCGACCACCTACGCGCAGGCCCATCATCGAGCTGTTGAGATGTGGAAAACGGAATCGGCGAGTCTGCAAAGCGTTCTCCATCAAGTACCGCTGGGCGTGCTGCTGGCAGATGCCGCGTCCGGTGACATCACGTTTGCGAACGAAAAAGCACGCTCGATCCTGGGAGACAATATACGGCGGCTCCATTCCGTCGGCTTTCCCAGCATGAGTCATATTGATAGCGGCCGTTCGTACAGTCCTCACGAATGGCCGTGGAGGCGGTGCGTGGCAGCGCGCATGGTGATAGAAGAGGAGTTTCTTTACGCGCGAGAAAACGGGCAACTAGCCGCCATCCATGCCCGTACCTGTCCTATTTACGATCATGCGGGTCAGGTAATCGCCGCTGTAATATCATTGACCGAATCCGCCGAAAAGAAGCGTTTCGAGCGACATCTCGTAGTTTAGGGAGTACCGGTCGGGGTGATGGGAAGGGAGCTATTGGATGTTACCCGCCCCAAGCTCGACGATTTGCCTTCGTAAAGGCTGGCCATCGCCTTCGCAAGCCGGGCCGGGATCCGGCTGATTTCGGCCATAACTTTGTACTCAGGGATGGGCAGTGCAACATCAAAGAACGGGATCGCTTCCAGGTGTGGGAGCCCTTACACATCTGGGCCTAGCGCCAATACAAGGCGCTGTGTCCAGCGTGGCTTCCCGCCTTTTCCTGCGCAACAGGCTACACGAGTTCCCAGGCGAGGGTCAGGCATTTTTGAGAGCGACCGTTTGCGAAAAGGCACCATCGGCCCGTGCGGCCAGATAAACGACGCCCATGGCGCCCTCACGCGGTACGCTCAAGATTTTGTGCGAGCCGATCCGGCGTTTGCGGACATGCGGAACCGATGAGCCACTGCTCGCGTTTCTTCTGTTCCAGTCGTCGTTTTTACAGAGAATTCCTCGAAACTGGCAAAGCCGCGCCGACATGTTGGACTAGAAGGTTTGCGGCCAGGATCGCGGCTCGTAATCGGAATGGACAAATTGCTCCGCCACTGGCTTCAACTGCGGTATCAGCAGAGTCCGATTCCGGCTGCCGCGCTCCGGCCCGGCGAGAGCTGTTCGAACTGGAATTCGAAATTCTACTGCCGATTGCGGCTGCGAACCCGGCAGAGGTGAGGAACCGGTGTCAGGCATGAAACGTGTTCTCTTTGTAGACGACGAACCAAGGGTCCTCGACGGGCTAAAGCGCATGCTTTATCCGCTGCGGAATGAGTGGCGGATGGCCTTTGTTACCAGCGGCCGCGAAGCGTTGGAGTTGCTGGAGCAATCCGACTACGAGGTCCTGGTCACCGACTTGCGGATGCCGGAGATGAGCGGAGTGGAATTGCTGGCGAAGGTGGTGAGCCGTCATCCCCAGGTGGTGCGGATGGTCCTGTCCGGCACCGCGGATCAGGAGATCGCCGTGCGTTCGGCAACTCTGGCTCATCAGTATCTGGTAAAGCCATGTGATGCCGCCACAATCCGCGCTACCGTGGGGCGCGCTTTCAGTCTGCGGGTTATGCTCGACGATCCGGCGTTGAAGCAACTGATATCGGGTCTGCACAACTTGCCCAGCGTTCCATCCCTGTATCTGCGTTTGATGGAGGTATTGCGGTCTCTGGATGTGTCGCCTAAAGAGGTTGCAGAGGTCGTCAGCCAGGATATCGGCATGACCGCCAAAGTTCTGCAGATGGCGAATTCAGCCCTTTTCGGAATTCAACGGCAGATCACCGATCCAACGCAGGCAGTGATCTACTTGGGTCCGGAGATGGTGAGACAACTCGTGCTGGTAGCCTCGGCGTTTAGCGCCTTCCAGCCGAAGAGTCTGCGCCACTTTTCCATTGAGCGGCTCCAAATTCACAGCCTCGCAGTCGGCGGACTTGCGCGGCGTATTGCGCAGTCGCTGGAACTCTCCCCGGCGGCTCTGGATTACGCGTTCGTCGGCGGACTGCTGCACGATGTCGGCAAACTGCTGCTGGCGTGCAACTACCCGGAGAGGTACGACGAAGCGATGCGTCACGCGAGCGAGGAGGGGGTACTCGATCGCATCGCGGAAGTGCAGACCTTTGGGACCACCCACGCGGAAGTCGGCGCCTATCTGTTGTGGCTATGGGCCCTTCCCGATCCCATCACCGAAATCGTTCTTCGGCATCATGAATTCCCAGCCGATCCGGCGGCGGTCTACAGCCCCTCCGTCGCGGTCCATGTGGCTGACGCGCTGGGTAATGGCGGTTTTGACCCAGACGCCGTCGCCTGCCTCACCGCAGTCGGGCTGGGTGAAAAGCTGGCCGGTTGGCAGCGATCGTCCAGGGAAACCAGACTGGGAAGGGGGTCCCATGTCGAAGCGCATCCTGTTTGTGGACGATGAGATCAATCTGTTGCAAGCCGTCGCGCGCCGCTTTCGCAAGGACTTTGAGATCCAAATCGCGCCAGGACCCGAACTGGGGCTCAAGGCGGTTGCCGAAGACGGTCCTTTCGCCGTGGTGGTTTCGGACCTGCGCATGCCGGTGATGAATGGAATCGAATTCCTGACCCGCGTGGGCAAGATCTCGCCCAATACGGTACGTGTGATGTTGACGGGTCAGGCGGATCTGCCGGATACCATCGCGGCCGTCAACCAAGGTCACGTGTTTCGGTTTCTGACCAAGCCGTGTGCTCCCGAGGTATTGGTGCGCACCCTGGGGGCGGCGCTCGAACAATACCGATTGATTACGGCGGAGCATGAGCTGTTGGAGAAGACCCTCCACGGCGCGATCGGGGTGTTGAGCGAGATTCTGAGCCTGGTGAATCCTCCCGCGTTCGGCCGCGCGAGCCGCACCACCCGGTACGTGCGGCACATGGCCGAGAAGCTAAAGCTGCCGGATGTTTGGCAGTTCGAAATCGCCGCCATGCTCTCGCAAATCGGCTGCGTGACCATCCCGCCGGATGTTTTGGACAAATTCTACACCGCGGAACGGCTGAGTCCACAAGAAGAGAAGGTGCTGCTGTCACAGAGCACGCTGGGCCATCGCTTGCTTGCAAAAATCCCGCGTCTCGAAGCCGTGGCGGCCATGATAGCCGGTCAAAACACTCCCTGGCATGGCCGAAGCGAGCCGGAGACGGTGAGTAACGGAGCGCAATTGTTGAAGGTGGCGTTGGACTTTGATGAGTTGCTGGTCCGTGGAGCCGACGCGGAGTCGGCGCTCGCACGGATGCGCACCAGTCAGGACTACAACACTGCATTCCTGTCGGCGTTGGAAGAAGTGCAGGTCGAAGCGTCTCAAAGCGAATCGCGGTCGGTGGACCTTGCCCATCTGCGCACGGGGATGATCATCAAGGCGGATGTGCGGAGCAAGAACGGCCTCCTCTTGCTGGCCAACGGACAAGAAGTGACGCAATCGGCCATCGCGCGATTGCAGAGCTTCTCCTGGACCACGGGGGTCGTCGAACCGATTTGCGTGATTGTGCCTCACGGCGTCTCGAAATCGGCGAGCGGTGGCCCGGACGCACGGCTGCCGGTCTTGGATGCGGGCGCCTCCGCGCCGTGCGAGTCGCGTTCGAAGGTAGCGTGAATTAAAGTATGGAAGAAACGCAGCGGATGGCACAATTCTCGCTCGACCGCACTGCAGATGCAGTCTTCTGGGTCCAACCGGACGGGAGCGTCCTTTACGCGAATGAATCCGCCTGCCGCGCTCTCGGTTATTCTCGCGACGAACTGTTCGCCATGAACGTGCAGGATGTCGATCCTGATTTTGGCGCCGATGTTTGGCTGGCGCACTGGCAATCCCTGAAGCAGGCTGGCTCGCTCACGCTGGAGTCTCGTTGCCGCCGCAAGGACGGCTTCATTTTCCCGGTTGAGATCAGGGCGGATTACGCGAAACTCGATGGCAGGGAGTGGGGCTTCGCTCGTGTCCACGATATCAGTGTGCGCAAGCAGACCGCAGCAGCCACTGCCGGAGACCGGCATCTGTTTGAGTTCTTGATGGACAATGTTCCGGACCACATCTACTTCAAGGACCGGCAGAGCCGCTTCATGCGGATCAGCCGTGCGCACGCGAAACTGTTTGGGCTGACCGACGCCACTCAGGCGGTTGGCAAGACGGATTTCGATTTTTTCGGCGGGCACCATGCGGCTAAGACGTTCGAGGACGAGCGGCGAATACTGCAAACCGGCCAGGCGATGATGGGAGTGGTCGAGAAGGAGACCTGGGCAGACGGCCGGGAGACCTGGGTGGCTACCTCCAAAATGCCTCTTTCCGACCCATGCGGGCAGATCATCGGAGTTTTCGGCATCTCTCGCAATATCACCAAGAGCAAGCTCGCGGAAAATGCCCTGCGCGCGAGCGAGGAGTTCAATAAGCGCATCCTCGAAAGCACATCCGACGGTGTCTGCGTCCTCGACCTGCAGGGTTCGCTGCTCTATCTGAGTGCAGGCGGCCGTAGGTCGCTGGATTTGACTGACGGCGAGAGTATTCTGGATCTGCGGTGGCTGAGTTTTTGGGAAGGACCAAACGAGCAGCAGGCCCGCCGCGCGCTCGCCGATGCGGCGGCCGGAGGAGTCGGGAACTACCAAGGCAGCGCACGTACCAGAAAAGGAATCTCGAAGCGCTGGGACGTTGTCATCAGCCCCATCACCGGCTCGGGCGGGGAAGTCATGCGCCTGGTCTGCGTCTTCCGCGATATCACTGAGCGCCAGCGGCTCGAGAGCGAACTGGCGCAAGCCCAAAAGCTGGAATCCATCGGTCAGCTCGCAGCGGGCATTGCGCATGAAATCAATACGCCCATTCAGTACATCGGCGATAACGGGAAGTTCCTGGAGGATGCCTTCCGGGACTTGATCAGGGTGGTCTGCCCGTCAACCAGGCCGGACGACTCCGCGGATGTGACCGCTGTGGAGTTAGAGTACCTCCAGGAGGAGATTCCTAAAGCGATTGGGCAATTACTGGCGGGAGTCGACCACGTTGCCCGCATCGTCCGGGCGATGAAGGAGTTTTCGCATCCTGGACCATTGGAGAAAATGCCAGTAGATATCAACCGGGCGATAGAAAGCACGGTCACGGTTTCCCGGAACGAGTGGAAGTATGTGGCCGACCTGACGACCGATCTCGATCCGAATCTGCCTCTGGTCTATTGCATTGCCGGTGAGTTCAACCAGGTGATGCTCAATTTGATCGTGAACGCCGCGCACGCGATTTCCGCTGTGCTCGAAGGCTCCGGCCGAAAGGGAACCATCCGAATCAGTACTCGCCTGAAGGAGAAATGCGTTGAGATTCGGGTCAGCGACACCGGGCTGGGAATACCGGAGGCCATCCAGTCGAAGGTTTTTGATCCATTTTTTACCACAAAGCCGGTGGGTAAAGGCACTGGCCAGGGTCTGGCTATCGCCCACGCGGTGATCGTGACGAAGCACCAGGGCACTATCAGTTTCGAAACCGCAGCCGGGGTGGGGACGACCTTTATCATTCATATGCCGTTTTCGAACGCGGTTGAATAAGCTTGGCGGCCACCTGACTCGAACCAGGGATGCTGCCTGCTAACAGGCCGGGAACAGGCTAACAAATCCTAGAGTCTTGAAGCCATTTAGGCGATAGCTATGGATCGATAGGGGGGAGCTCCGCAGGTTCCGAGCCTGTTACAGCCTGTTCGGGTTAGCACCTTGGGACGATCTCGGCATGGCGGTGAAAGACAAGCTCGCAAATCAGGCCATCCGGCCTGCCTCTTGACAACCCAGCCGGTGCGCCGCAAAGTGCTAGTACTCGCTTCGCCTTAGCTGCGGGCCATTTGCTCTTCGAGCACGACGAAAGACAGGTTGCGGGAAGACGCGGGCATCTCGCCATGCGCGATGCGGTCCTCGATGACTTCAATGGCCAGGCGCTCCGTATTGCCGATGGCCTCCTCGCGCGTGGTTCCGTAACACATCACTCAGGTATTTCGAGGGCCTCCGCGATCCAGCGGCCGTCATCTTCGCGCTCGAGTTCAATGGAGAGAGTCACCATCGGATCATACCGCGTTGTTTGCCGAAAGCGGCTGAGGGCTTCAGTTCACCCCCCGGCGCATCGCCAGACAACAGGTGGATACGCGTGGCGTGGAGATTTCGGGCGCCGGGTGCAGCGCGGCATCGCCTGCGGCGTGCCGGTGTATCGGGGCGATATCGACCCGGCGCTGTTGGGCTGCCGGAAACGGCCTGCACAAAACCGGCGCAGCAGGGCGCGGGGACGAATGGCCCGGCGGACCGGGTTGTCAGCGATCATGCCCCGTGCTACCTTCAGATTCGGATAATAACATCCTGAAAGCGAGGGCACAGCGTATGTTCCGTAACGCGCACCTTTTTTTCCTTCTCGTACTGACTCTTGCCGGATTGGGCGGTTGCTCGGGCGGCCCATCGGCCAACGAATCCAAGAAAGGCGCGGCGCCGCCAGACAAAATCCAGGGAAAGGTCCAAGAGGTTCTCATGGAAACGACCTCGACCGATGTCGCTATGAACGCGGGTGGACCTTCCGTATACCTTATGAATGGCCTGCGCCGCTACCGCCTGTTCTTCAAATCGGCCACGCAAGTAGACCCCAACCAGGAGTATATTGCCGAGGGGGTCTATGCGCAAAAGGCGATTGACGAGATTGGCGACCCCGACCAGGGCAAGAACGGGTATCCGCTCCCATCGAGCTGCGACCGTGTCATCAGGACGGCTTGGCCCGGGCTGGCTATGGATGTGACGGATTTGGATGCCAGGGTTTTATGCACCAGGGTGAAACGCTATCCCGCCAGGGCCGTATTCCTGGTGACGCGGCTGCGGCCCGTTACCTCGAAGGAGAGCGGCGCCGCGAAACCGAAGGAAGGGGCCGGTTCCGCCGAGGACGTCCGGGAAGTGACGGTAGCGGCGGATAAACAACGCGCTCTTCTGATTGAAGGTCCGACGGTTCAAAGCGCACCCCTCTGGGCGCCCGCGGGGGGAACGGCTCGCTGCAAACTGGTCATCGACAAGGAAGGCAAAGTTTCGGACCTGGAAACCGGCGCGCAGCTCTGTGAGAGTGTGCCGTGGTCGGAGTTTCGTTATAAGCCCACGCTTAAGGGCGGCCACCCCGTCGACGTCGTAACGGAGGTGGAAGTGCGGTTTGACGCGCGAAAGTAAGCGTCGGCGACCGGATATCGGCGGCCGGGTGCCGGGGGTTCTGTAAGCGCGGGGATTTGCCTGTCTGGTTACAGGCTGGTGGCGGCGGAGCGGGTCTGGAGACCCGCTTGCAGGCGTGGACGCCCGCCCCACACTTAGAGTACACGCTTTTACCACTGGCCGCCTTGGCGCGGGGAGGCGCGGATGGCTCGCTCGAAAGCCCAGCTTCGGATGTGATTGATCTGCTCCTTCATGGTGCGGGAGAGCGGCACGATGCTCACCGCGACGCTTAGGAGATCGTCGTCGGCGATCTCGCGGTCCGCCAGCTTGGCCTTGGTCAGCGCGGACACCACGCACTGCTCAATCTCTGCGCCGGTCCAGCCGATGGTGAACTCCGTTAGTTGCGCGAGGTTGAAGCGGGCCGCATCGGCGCCGCGCCGGTCCAGATGGATCTTGAAAATCTCGAGGCGTTCGTCGTCGAGCGGCAGGTCCACGAAGAACACTTCGTCGAAGCGGCCTTTGCGGATCATTTCGGCGGGCAGCAGGTCGATGCGGTTGGCGGTGGCGGCGACGAACAGGCCGCGGGATTTCTCCTGCATCCAGGTGAGGAAGAAGGCGAAGATGCGGCCCTGCTCGCCGCTGGATTCGGTGGAGGTGATGCCCATCTCGATCTCGTCGAACCAGAGAACGGCGGGGGCCATGTCTTCCAGCATTTTGCAGGCGGCCACGAACGCGCCTTCGGGCTTGCCGTGCCTGCCGGAAAAGATCTCGATCATGTCGATGCGGTAGAGGGGCAGATTGAAGTACGAAGCAATCGCCTTGACGGAGAGACTTTTGCCGCAGCCGGGAATGCCCATCATGAGCAGTCCCTTGGGGGCGATGTCGGCGCTGAGTGTGTCGCGCATTTGAAAGAGCTTGCGGCGCTCGGTCAGCCACTTCTTCAGGGTTTCGAGACCACCGATGTTGCCCATGCTGCCGCCTTCGGCGATGAATTCGACGGTGCCGCTGCGGTTGACCAGGAGGCGCTTCTCTTCAAGCAATGCCGGGATGGCTTCCGGCCCAAGAGTGGGGCTGGCGGCCAGACCGCGGCGCAGGGCGTAGCGGGCTTCATCGAGCGTTAGCCCGAGCAGGGAGTGCGCGAGTTGGTGCAGGTTCGCGTCGGTGGTATCGGGCGCGGCGCCGGGAGCGGGCGTGTGCTGCGCCAGTTCGTCGCGGAGGAAGTCGACCAACTCGACGAGATCGGGCGGGCGGAGTTCGAGATAGAGGAGGCTGCGCTCCACCTCTTCCGGAATGGAGCGAACGGGCGAGCTGATGACGATGAACTTGCGCTGGTCGCGGCAGCTTTCGTAGAGGTCGCGCAAGCGGCGGCGGGTATCGGGCGATTCGCGGAGGGGTTCGTGAAAATCCTTCAAGTGGAAGATGGCGGCGTCTTTCGAGGCGGCGATGAAATCGAGTGCGGCGCGCGGGGATTGGGTGCCGGGCTGGGCGGCTTCGCCATCGCGGTGCAGGCCTTCGGTGAGGCTCCAGATCCAGACGGGCGTGGGCGTGGAGGAGAGACGGAGGCTTACTTCACGCAGCACTCGGGCGATGCGCTGCTCTTCGGAGGAGCGGATGTAGGTGAGGGGGCGTCCGGAGTCGAAGGCGTCGCGCAACTCCTTGGAGGCGCGGCTTTCGTGTTCGATGGGCAAGTGGCGGTGTTGTCCTCCAGTTATAAGGACGCTTGTTCCAGATGGAAAGACCGAGCCGGCGCCGGCAGGGGCGGCCTGAGAGGCCGCCGCAGGCTGAGAGCCTGCCCCACTGTCAGTTCACCGTGGTGGTGGCGGTGGCCGAGTTGTTCGTGGCGGTCGGGTCGAAGACCAATGAACTGACGCTGGCCGTATCGGTGACGGTATGGCCGGACCTGACGGTCACATCGACCACCATGTTCACGGTAAACGCGATGCCGTTGGCGAGCGACGGCGCCGTGCAGGTCACCCTGCCGCTGGCGGCCCCGACAGCCGGCGTCTTGCATGAGCCGGAACTGGTAGCGGCGCTCACGAACGTGGTCCCCCTGGGCACGCTATCGCTGAGCGTGACTACGTCTGCCGTACTCGGGCCGTTGTTGGTGACGACGAGGGTATAAGTCAGGTGCGTCCCAGTGAGAATCGTTGTAGGCGCCGAGTTGGTCAGCGCCAGGTCCGCCTGGGTGAGTGCGATGCGGGTCACGAAGCCGTCTTGCCCGCCGCCTCCAAAAACGGTCTGCACGGCGCCCGGGGTTGTTAGAAGCGACACGCCGCTAGTGGTCCCTACTACATATACGTTTCCATAGTTATCCGCATGAATCCCGTAGCCCGCGTCGCCGCAGCAGCCCAAGTCCGTCGAAAAGAGCAATTGCGAGGCGGTCTTGTTCAACTCGGTAACGAAAGTTTCCGGAGTGCTGCCGAATCCCTGCAACGGATTCAGGGCTGGAAAAGTGGCATCGTTGGTGGATCCGGTGATGTAGGCGTTATCGGCGGAATCCACGCCGATGCCATAGCCTATGGCTTGGCCGAAGCAACTCGTGCCATTCAAGAAGGTGGAATCGTCCAGCGTGGAACCGCTGGAGTTGAGCTTCGCCAGAAACGCATTCCCCGTGTTGCAGTCATACGCGTTCGGCTTCGGGTTGGTCTTCTGATAGGCCCGCGCGGTGGTCGGGAAATCCGCCGAGCATGCCGACCCGGTCACATAGATGTTGTCCGAGCGATCCAGGGCGATCGCGAGGACGCTGTCCTGGTAAACGCATCCGGCACCGTTAGGGGCGAGCCCGTTACCGCCCAGGAATGTCGAGAACGCCAGCGATGCAAGCCCGCTCTGGCTGGGATCGAAGGACAGGATAAAGCCGTTCTCGTTATTGTTGTTCAGGCAGCCGGCGCACACGGTTTGATAGGCGCCGGGCGTGGTGGGGAAGCTGGGGACGTCGGTGGCGCCGCCAAGATAGGCCTTGCCGGCGCTATCCACGGCGATCGAAGTGAAATATGCCCGGCTTCCCGAGCTGGTACGGGGAGCGCCGAATAGAGTGGAATAAAGCACCGTAGATCCATCGGCGCTGATTTTGCTGAAGGCCGAGTGCGAGGGCGTCTGCCAGCCCTGCACGGGATCCGCGGTCAGGTAAGCGCCCACGGTGGTTGGCCAAGGAAAGTTCGTTTGGATGTCGGGGCAGTATAAGTCACCGTAGCCTGGTTCCGAACTGGTGGTGGCGGCGACGTACACATTGCCGCTGCTGTCCAGGGCCATCGCTTGGATAGCGTCTCCTCCCGTGCCTCCCATGAAGCTCGACCAGAGCAGGGCCGAACCCGCGGGATTGAGCTTGGTGATGAAACCGCTGATGTCGCCGCCGTTGCTGGGGTCCCCGCAACTCGGTCTGATGGCCGCGGTGCATTGGCCGTAATTCGTGTTGGAATTATAACCCTGCGGCGCGCAAACCGAACCGTTGGTGACCGGAAAATCGTCGGACTCGGTTAGTCCCGCCACGTAGGCGTCGCCCGCGGCGTCGACCGCGATGCTAGCCGGTGAATCGGAATTGCTGCCTCCCAGGAAGGTGGAGTAGAGCAGCCCGGTTCCCGATGGGTTCAGCTTCGTGACGAACACATCCATGCCGGGGTTGCCGCCATACGTGCAGTTAATGACCCCTGCCTTCGCCGTTTGGTAAGCGCCGGTCGTGACGGGGAAGTTCGTGGAGCACGTGACTCCCGTGATATACGCATTCGCTTGCTTATCGACGGCCACCGAGACAGCCCAGTCCAAGTCGGAGCCGCCCAGAAATGTGGAGTAGGCGAGCACCGGGTCGACCACCAGCGCGCGGGCGTGGTCGTAAGAGGCCACTTCAAAGGTGACCTGATTCTTGTCGACCTGGAAGCGCCCGTCCACTTCCTGGCGCGGGTGTCCGTCGGCGTCGGGCTGATAGACGACCGGCTTGTGGAAACGGATCTCCTCGCCCGCTGCCTGCAGCACCAAATCGCCGCTCGCGGGATCGACCGTGGTCCGGTCCGCGCCCTCAACCGACAGCCGGATGGCATCCGGAGTGGATCCCGGCGCCAGCACGAAATCGTATTCCAGTTGCCGCTGGTTACCGTAAAAAACCAAGTCGATGCCGGGGTAAACCTGCTGGTAGCGGACTTTGGAATACGTGGTGACGTTGGTGCGCCACTTGGCAGGATCTTTGCCGTAGAAATAGTTGACAGTGCCCGGCAGCGGATCGGCGCCGGTCAGCTTGACGGCGGGATTGCCGCCTTCCAGCTTCAGGCGCAGATCGGCCGCGGCTTCCAGCTTGGGCTCTTGGGCGGCCGGCCCCGGCTTATCGATGCGGACCTGTTGCCGCACTTTCCGCAAGGAAAGGAGCGCTCCATCCGGGGTGAGGAAGACGGTGTAGTCTTTGCCCCGCGAAAGGAATCTCACCTGGGCGGGCTGCTGACCCTGGTTGGCTTCAAACTGCAAGGGCAGCTTTCCATAAGAGCTGTCGATGCGGGTGCGGGCTGCCGCGTCCGGCGTGCCACTGCCGGCGCGCAGGTTTGATGTCCATAACGGGAACAAGGCCGCGGCTACAGCGGCGATGCGAGTGATAGCGTGAAACGTTTTCATTAGTTAGGATTGCCTCCCTGGCTTGGAACGTGTTCAAGTAGCGGTGGTAACGGTACTTCGTTAACCCGGTCCCGCTGCCTTCATCGTTTATAATGAGGTGACTGGCCCGCCCGGCAAAGTGCCATGACGGGCCATGACGGGCCATTGCAGGCCTATGGGACCAAATCGACATTCGCAGCCTATTGACCGCCGTTCGGAGGCCAACCGGCGGCTGGACTCCTGGAAAGAGATAGCCGCGTTTCTGGATTGCGGCGAAAGGACCGTCAAACGGTGGGAAACCGAGCGCGGCCTGCCGGTTCATCGGATGCCCGGCAGCGGCCGGGGCAGGGTTTCCGCTTATACCGCCGAGCTTAGCCGGTGGTTAGAGGCCAGCAGACTCGATCCAGCGGCCGACGAGGAAGTTTCGCATCCGCCCGATCTGCCCGCGCCCGTGTCGCCGGAGCCTGCACCATCGCCTCCCCGGCATGTCATGCCGCGACACTCAAGTTGGTGGCTGGCGGCTCCTGCAATGTTCCTGATTCTGGCCGCCGTGGTTCTGCTGATCGGGATACGGCACGAGCCGGTTCCTAGCACACGGTCGGCCAACATAGGCGCCGAGGATCTATACCTGCAAGGCCGGTTCTATTGGAACAAGCGAACGCCGGAGAGCCTGCGCACGGCGGTGGACTATTTCGCGCAAGCGATTGTGCGCGACCCTAACTACGCGCGTCCTTACGTGGGTCTGGCGGATTGTTACAATCTGCTGCGGGAGTTTTCGGCCATGCCCGCCAGCGACGCCTATCCCAAGGCGCTGGATGCGGCGCGCAAGGCGGTCCAACTGGATGACACCTCGGCGGAAGCCCACAATTCGCTGGCTTTTGTCTCGTTCTATTGGAACTGGGATGCGGCGCAGGCGGACCGCGAGTTCCTGCGTGCAATCAAACTCAACCCGAACTACGTGCTGGCGCACCACTGGCGCGGCAGTTTCCTGATGGCTATCGACCGGCTGCCGGAAGCCCTGGCCGAGATCGAGACAGCCCGCAAGCTGGATCCGACCTCCAGCGCTATTCTGGCCGACAAGGGACTGTTGCTGTTTCACATGGGCCGCACTGGGGAGGCCGTTACCCTGCTCAAGCAAATCGCGGCCCAGGAGCCGAAGTTTGCCAGCAGCTATTCCTATCTGGCGTTGATTCATCTTGACATAAAGGACTATCCGGCGTATTTGGCCGATGCCCGGGAAGCTGCCACGCTGACACAAGACAGCCCAGGCCTGGCTATCGTTGACGCCGGCGATGAAGGCTTCGCCGCGGGCGGCGGGCGGGCGATGCTCGACAGCATCCTGGGCGTGGAACGGCGGCTGTACGCCAACGGCCAGTTGCCGGCTTACGCACTGGCGCAAACCTGCTGCAGTCTGGGCCGGAAGGCGGAGGCTTTGGTTTATTTGCGAACTTCCCTGGAGCGTATGGAACCGGCCATGGTGGCGCTGCGGGTGGATAGTGCCATCAACTGCGTGCGGGGAGATCCGGCTTACAAGGATATCGTGCGGCGATTCGACCAGGGAGCCCACCGGTAGCGGGGAACCTCTCTGGCTATCACAGGCTGAAGCCTGTGCCACCTCAGTTGAGGAAATAGGTGCGGTAGAGGGTGTCGCGCTGCTTGGGGATGAAGCCGGCGTCGCGGATGATGCGGCGCAACTCTTCTTCGCTGGCGCGGTGGTGGGCGCCGGCGGCGGAGACCACGTTCTCCTCGATCATGATGCTGCCCACATCGTTGCCGCCGAAACGCAGGCCGAGCTGGCAGGTCTTCAACCCCTGGGTGACCCAGGAGGACTGAATGTGCTCGATATTGTCGAGGTAGATGCGGGAGATGGCCAGGTTCTGCAGATACTCGACGGCGGTGGCTTCTTCGTGCACGAAGCGGCCGAGCGAGGTGTTCTCGCGCTGGAAAGTCCAGGGGATGAAGGCCGTGAAGCCGCCCGTGTCTTCCTGGATCTGGCGCACGATCTGGAGGTGATTCATGCGCTGCTCCAGCGTCTCGCCGCAGCCGAACATCATGGTGGCGGTGGTGCGCATACCGAGGGCGTGCGCGGTGCGATGCACGTCGATCCATTCCGAGGTCGAGCACTTGAGCCGGCTGATGCGGTGGCGGACGCCGTCGTCCAGGATCTCCGCGCCGCCGCCGGGGATGGAGTCGAGACCCGCGTCGCGCAGGCGGGCAATGGTGTCGCGCAGGCTCAGCCCGCTGACTTCGGCGATGTTGGTAATCTCAGGCGCGGAAAAGCAATGCAGGTGAATGTTAAAGCGTTGCTTGATGGCCCGCAGCAGATCTTCGTACCACTCGATCTTCAGATCGGGATGCAAGCCGCCCTGCATCAGGACGCCCGTACCACCCAGGTCTAGGGTTTCCTGGATCTTGGCGAAGATAGTCTGGTGGTCGTGGACGTAGCCTTCGGCGTGGCCCATGGGCCGGTAGAAGGCGCAAAAACTGCAATATTCCGTACAGAAATTGGTGTAATTAATGTTGCGGTCAATAATGTACGAGACCACACCCTCGGGATGATACCGCTTACGGAGGGCGTCGGCGGCCATGCCGATACCAATCAAGTCGTCGGAACGGAATAGGTCGAGAGCTTCAGCGTAGGAGATCATCAGGCGGTCATGCTCAGGATTTGCGGCTGAGCGCTCTGGGCGAAGACGTATGCGCCGAACAAGGGTTTGGGTTCGCCCTTGCCCCAACGTTGTACCTGGTATTTGGTGCGCAGGAATTGCACGTCCGGGTGAGCGCGCAGGTCGAGCAGGATCTGATACGTGCCGCAATAGAATTTCTGCGGGAAGGAGACCAGGGGTTTGGCGCCCCACTCGACATTGTCCGCGGAACCCCAGATGGAAACGTCCAGGCTTTCCTGTTCAATGATGCGAGTGATGCCGAGAGTGAGGAGGATCAGTCCGCCACGGGACTCTCCCAAGTCTACGTCGGGGCCGACGCCGGCCTCGCGGATGGTCGCTTCCGGAAGTAGGAAACCTGGTAGCATTGCAATACTCCTTCGTCAGTTCTTGAGTTTCGGCTCCTTTATGCAGTGCAAACCCTAGATTAAGATTCGCACATTTTTTATTAAAAAGAAAGGCGCATTGCGTGAATTTGCGGTTACACGGCGGGGGCCTTGGGTGGCGGGTCCGGCGCAGGGATTGGCAGTTTGGCTGGTTCAGCCTTCCAGGCGTTGGATGCGCCCCTGGTGATCGTGTACGATGGCTGCGAGTTTGTCGATGTTGCCGGCCTGTTTTTCCACCACGTCGAGGATGCGGCCGATTCGCTGGTCGGTTTTGGCATCGCGTTCGGCGGCGCGGTTTTCTTCGGCCTGTTGCATGAGGGCGATGAGTTCCAGGCTTTGGGTGAGGGCTTCGAGGCGTTCGTCGATGGTCATGCTCTTCCTCAGTATAGCGTGAGGGGGCCTCGCGGTGAGACCGCTGTGGGGTCGCATTTCCGGTTATTGGAGGGCGGGCAATTCTGCCCGCAGCCGGCTTTCAGCCGGCTCTGGCCGCCTAAAAAGGCGGCTGCGGCCAAGATTGGCCGCCCTCCAAGGCGACGCTACGCAAGTTGACAACCTGCGCGCCGCGAAGGGCTGGTAGCATGGGCTTCATGAACGAACTACTGCGCACCCTTCCCAGTGGAGCTGCGGTCCTTGACATAGGGTCCGGGCGCGGCAGCTTCGACATGACCGGCGCTTCGTTCACCGTGGTGCGTACCGACCTCGAACGCCAAGCGCCCGAGACCTGCCCCAACTTTGTCCAGGCCGATGCGGCAAGGCTGCCGTTCCCGGATCGCCGCTTTGACCTGATAATCTCCAACCACAGCCTCGAGCACTTTGGCGATCTCGCCGGTTCGCTGCGCGAGCTCGGCCGCGTCGTCAGGCCCAATGGGACCCTGTTCGTCGCCGTGCCGGATGCTACCACGATTTCGGACCGGCTCTACCGATGGCTGGCGCGTGGAGGAGGGCACGTCAACCCCTTCGCCTCGGCAGGAGACCTGGCGAGCATGATCGCGCGCGCCACCGGCCTAAGACATGTCGCTACCCGCACTCTGTGTACTTCCCTTGCGTGCCTGAATCGACTGAACCGCGTCGCTCCGCCTCCAAGGCGACTGTTGCTGTTCGGAGGTGGGACCGAGACGTCCTTGCTGATGATCACCTACCTCCTCAGACTTGCGGACCGGTTCCTGGGAACCCGTGCCAGCGTCTATGGATGGGCTCTCTATTTTGGGAACGTAGGGGCGACGGTCGACTGCACCACATGGACCAACGTTTGCGTGCGCTGTGGTGCAGGACACCCGTCGGCATGGCTGCTGCAGGAGCACATGGTCAAGAAGGGATTACAAATCCTGCCCACATACCGATGTCCAGGGTGCCGCACTCGCAACTTCTTCACCGACGACAAAGGCTATGCGCACCTGCGTGTGCCATAAGGAACCGCAGGTATCGCACCAAAGTGGGGCGGACGCCCGCGTCCGCGCGCGACCCCCTGGTCGCGCCGCCTGGCCTTCACTTGCCCGGTTCCGCGACAGGCAGCGTAACACCTCACGCCGCCCTCACCTCCAGGCTGTCCACCACCGTGCTGGGCTCCGGTACCGGTTCCCCGTGCAACCGCATTCCTTCAATATGAAACTCAATGGCCTCCGCAATCAGTCCGCGGGAGTCTTCCAGCGTTGGGCCAGTGGTCACACATCCCGGAAGGTCCGGGACATACGCGGCCCAGTTGTGGGGCGCCTTTTCAAACACAACGGCGTATATCATTTCAGCCCTGCCCTCTTCAAGATTGAGTTTAACGTACCTACTTGCCATGTCATCACCTTCATGGCCGGGCACCGTGATGGTGCCAGGCTTTGTGGCGTGAACGTACTGCCGATGGCTGCCCCGCGTGCGCTCTAGGACCCATCCGTCCTTTTCAACCCGCTTTATGACGTCGCGAACCTTCATTTCTCCAGGAGAGTCTTGGCGCTAGACGGGATGCACCCCGCAACCCGCCTATTCTACAAGGCCAATAGGCCACCCAAGCCGGGGTGAAGCCAGTTACCCATGGCAAGTCCACTAATACCAGGAGACTGGGCCTTCAGTCGCCGCTGCCCCATCACCGAGGCGCCATCAGTCACACGTCGGCCTAATTTTCCCATCTCCCCGGTTTTCAATCGTCTGCCGCCTTTCCCGATGCCGCAAAAGGAGGGTCGCCCGGCGCCCCAATGCTATTCTGTAGTCGAACGAGCCACGCACTCCCCAAGCCGCGCCCGCGCGTCTTGGCAACCATGCCCCGTCCAGCGAAAAAATGAAGAACACGAGGAACCGAATTGGCGCATTGTGTGCGCTCATTGACGGGCACCCAGCCCCGCGATTCGGACGTTCCCAGAATGCAACAAATGTTACGCGATGTTACGCAAATCCGGAATTGCAGCCGTCGTTCTCCTTTTGAGAATCCCCCCGGCGCCTGGCGGCCGAACCTGCGACAGAAGACTCGGGTGAACTATGAAAATAAATGACTTAACATCATTGGCATTGTTCGGTCAAAAAAAAACTCCCGTGCCTCGCCCGCAGACTGCTTTCTCAGCGGGAAAGCCGCTCACCGACCGCCTCTCCAACGCTTTGCAAAACTCCGGTTAAGAGATCGAGGCCCCGATTTATCAAAGGTTTAACAGCGTCCAGCCGATTTTCCGACCATAATAAATGATAGAGGAGAACTTAGAATTATGAACATCCGACTCATCGTGCTCGCCTTGGCCGCCTCCGCGCTCTTCGCGCAAGGGCCCGGCGGCCCGCGCATGCACCGCATGTCCGAGCAGGCCAAGACCACCGAGGTGCAAAGCTACCTGAACCTGACCGACGCGCAGATCTCGAGCCTGCAACAGTTGCGCCAGTCCGAGAGGGCGGCACTGAAGCCGATCTTCCAGCAGATGGGCCCGCTGCACGAGAGCTTGCGCACCCAGTCGCAAAGCGGCAGCGCGGACCCCACCGTGGTGGGCAAGTTGGTGCTGAGTATCCAGAGCCTGCAACAGCAGGCGGCGCCTATCCGCAGCAGCTTCCAGCAGCAGGCCCTGGCCGTGCTGACGGCCGATCAGAAGACCAAGCTGGCTGCGCTGCAGAGCGCCGCGGCCCTGATGCCCACCATCCATGAAGCCACCGCGCTGAACCTGCTGACGCCGCCCAAGGGATCGGAAGGCCCTGGCGGGTTGGCACCGGAAATTGTGCCTGACGGCCGGTTCGGCGGTCCGCGCTAAGCAAGACAAGAGCTTCACCGGGAACCACAGTTGGGCGCTTGATCTGCCTGCCTATGTGTCCATCTGTGGTTCCAACGCGGTACCATAGCGCGCATGCTACGTTTTGCAACGTTGATTTGTGTCGCGCTGGCGGGAGCCGCAGCCGCGCAGCCCACTCTTTCCGAGCTTCTCGAAAACAAGACGCTGGCCGAATTGCGTCGCTTTGACGAAGCCTTCGACGGCGCGCTGGGAGTAGCGGCGATCGACCTGACCACCGGACACACGTTTGGCCTGCACGGCAACACGGTCTTCCCCCAGGCGAGCGTCATCAAGATTGCGATTCTGGCACGCATGTATCAGGCGGCGCGCGCGGGCAAGTTCTCGCTGGACGAGCGCGTCACAATTCAGCCGGGCGAAGCCGTGGGAGGCAGCGGCCATCTGCAGGAGCGGTTGAAAAGCGGCGGGCCGGCCACGCTGACCGTGCGCGAGTTGATCGCGGCCATGATCGAGTGGAGCGACAACACCGCCACCAACAAGTGCATCGCGCTGGCGGGCATGGACGACGTCAACCGCATGATGGACGAGTTGGGCTTGCCGCACACGCGTCTGCGGCGCAAGATGATGGACTCGGCCGCAGTGGCGCGCGGCGACGAGAACGTCTCTACGCCGGAAGAGATGGCCCGCCTGGTGGAAACCATCTACCGCGGCAAGCTGGTGGACCAGGCGGCCAGCCGCGAGATGGTCGAAATCCTGAAGAAGGTCGAAGGCGGCATTCACGAAGGCTTGCCGCTGGATATCGATACGGCCTCGAAGACCGGCGAGCTGCCCGGCGCCCGCGGCGAGACCGGCATCGTGTTTCTGGAAGGGCGGCCCTTCGTGCTGAGCGTGATGTCGGCGTTCATCGACGACCGGCGCACGCCGGTGCCGGAGGTGACGCGCATCGTGTACCGCTATTTCGAGAAGTTGGCGGGGGCCAACGCCTGGGGCAACCGGCTCAAATAGGGCGCAGGTCAGTTGGGCTTGCGATCGTCATCGTCATCTTCTTCGAGCAGCCGTTCCCCGGCCACCATCTCCACCAGGGCATCTACGTAATGCCCGGAGCCGGCCAGATGCCCTTGGAGGGCCTTGCCAACTTCGGTCGAGGCGGGTGACGGCTCAAACGACTGGAAGCGTTCTCTTTCGGCCTGCACCGCCTTGCGGAGAACCTCTTTGGCTGCGGCCTCGCGGTCGTCGATGCCTCGGGCATCCTCCACTACATCGTGATCGTCAAGGACTCCGGACGTGAGCGCGGCATTGAGCGCGGGATAGCCGTCCAGGATTTCCCCCAGCGTCTCCACGCCAAATTCGTGCAGTCGAAACGCGCCGCTATCCGTCAACTCGAAATCGATCAAGCAGGACTCCATCAGCCGGAGTTCCGCCGGCTCTACGCCAAGCTCGTCCAATTGCACGTACGCGTCCTGTTCGTCGCAGGCGTGGACCAGCGAAAAGCTTCCGTCCGGCCATCGGGCAAAATACATCGGCATGTTGACCTCCTCTTCACTATACGACTGCGCAGCGACCCCGCCATCAGTAGGGCCACACCGGCTGGCTGAACAGCCCGCCATCCACAAACAGCGTCTGGCCGGTGATGAAGTCCGCCGAGTCGCCCGCCAGGAACGCCACCGCCCGCGCCACATCCAGCGGCTGGCCCACCCGCCCGCGGGGCGTCACGGCGGCCCAGGTTTTCCCGTAGTCGGCAGCTTCCTGCAGGGTGCGCTCGATCTCGATGGCGCCCGGCGCCACGCAGTTCACGCGGATTCGATACTTGGCCAGCTCGAGGGCGGCGGATTTGGTGAACATCTCAATGCCGCCTTTGCTCGCCGTGTAGTTCGAGAGGTTGGGAAACGGAACCTTGTTGCAACCCGACCCGATGTTGACGATGCTCCCTCCGCCCTGCTCGCGCATGTGCCGTCCGGCGCGCTGGGTGCAGAGGAAACATCCCTTGAGGTTGGTGCGGATGACGTTGTCCCACTCGGCCTCCTCCAGGTCGAGGAGCGCCTTCCAGGTCTGCGTGCCGGCGTTGTTCACCAGGATGTCGAGGCGCGGGAACTGGCGCAGCACCTCGGCGAACATGCGGTCCACATCGGCCGCCACGCCCGCATCGGCCTGCACCGTCACCGCCTGCCGGCCCAGCGCGCGAACTTCGGCGGCGGTGGCATCGGCGCCGCGCGCATCGCTCGAATAGTTCACCGCGATATGGCATCCGCAGCGCGCCAACTCCAGGGCGATGCCCTTCCCCACGCCTTTGCTGGCGCCGGTGATGAGAGCGGTTTTGGATTCGAGAGTCGGCACCATGACCGTGATTGTATCAAGGCGGGTTTGACAAGCGGGCTCCATCCATGTCAGTTTCGTTGCATGCCCGAAGTCCTTTCCTCGCAGGATATCGTCCGCTGGACTCGCGAGCTGAATTACGGCACGTGGCGCCTCCAGAAGAACTGGAATCCCCTGCATATCGTGGATGCGGAAGGCTGCTACTTCATCGACGCCGATGGCAAGCGCTATCTGGATTTCTCCGCACAGGCCATGTGCGTGAACCTGGGCCACAAGAATGCCGCGGTGATCCGGGCCATCCAGGAGCAGGCCCGCGCGCTGCCCTACATCGCGCCCGCTTATGCGACGGACGTGCGCGTGGAACTCAGCCGCCTGCTGCTCGAAGTGCTGCCGCGCGGCCTGACCAAGTTCTTTTTCACCACCTCGGGAACGGACGCCAACGAAGCGGCCTTCAAGATCGCGCGCATGTACACCGGCCGCACCAAGATTATCGCCCGCTACCGCTCGTATCACGGGTCCACCATGGCGTCCATCGGAGCCACCGGCGATCCGCGGCGCTGGCCCGCCGAGCCGGGCGCCAAGGGGCAGGGCTTCATCTTTGCGCCAGAGGTGAACTGTTACGCCTGCCCTATCAAGCACGAGTATCCGGGCTGCGATATCGCCTGCGCCGATTACCTGGACCAAATGATCGAGAACGAGAACGACGTGGCCGCCGTGGTGGTAGAGCCCATTGCCGGCACGAACGGCGTGCTGGTGCCGCCGCCGGAATACATGCCGCGCCTGCGCCGCATATGCGACAACCGCGGCGTGCTGCTGATCGTGGATGAGGTCATGACCGGCTGGGGGCGTACCGGCAAGTGGTTCGCCGTCGATCATTGGGACGTGCAGCCGGATATCCTGGTGACCGCGAAAGGCATCACATCGGCGTACATGCCGCTGGGATTGTGCGCCACTACGCAGAAGATCGCCGCCCATTTCGACGATCGTTTCTTCGCCCATGGGCATACCTATGAAGCGCACCCCATGACGCTGGCGGCGGGCGTGGCGGCCATTCGCGAGATGCGACGGCTGGGCCTGGTGGAGCGCGCGCGGGAGATGGGCGATTACCTCGGCGCGCGGCTCAGGGCGCTCAAGGACAAGCACATTTCGATCGGCGACGTGCGCGGGTTGGGGCTGTTCTGGTGCGTCGATCTGGTGAAGAACCGGCAAACCAAACAGCCGTTCAACACCAAGAGCGACAAGATGGAGGGCAAGCCGCTGGTGGTCGATCAAGTGGCCGCGGCCATGATGAAGAACTGCGTGGCCGTCAATTCGTGGCTGAGCCACTTGGTCATTGCGCCGCCGCTGATCATCGAGCCAGAGCAAATCGAAGCGGGAGTGGCGGCGCTAGACGAGGCGCTGGCTCTCGCTGACGCGCAAGTTGGAGGGCGGGATTTATCCCGCGCGGGGCTTTAGCCCCGCTCTTAGTGCAATGGCGACCAATTTTCATCTCTTCGGACCGGCGCACCTGGCCATCATAGCGGCCGTGCCAGCAGTCTCAGCGGTCCTGGCTGCCATCGCGCGGTGGAGCGCGCCCGCGGCCGGCAGGGTGCGTGTCGGGTTGGGCGCATTTCTCCTGGTGAACGAACTAATCTGGTACGGCTACAAATTTCATTTCGAAGGATTCCGCTTCCCGGAAGGACTGCCCTTGCAACTTTGCGACTTCACTTTGTGGCTCACCATTGTGGCCGCTTTCTGGCGGGTGCAGTGGTGCTTTGAATTCGCTTACTTCGGGGCAATTGCCGGCAGCGGCATGGCCGTGTTGACGCCCGACCTCTGGGCGCCGTTGCTTTCGTATCCGAGCATCTACTTCTTTCTGGCGCACGGCGGTGTGATTGTGGCAGTGCTTACGCTGATCTGGGGGTGTCAGGCGCGGCTCCGTCCCGGGTCCGTCTGGAAGACGCTCGCAGTGCTCAACCTCATCGCCGTCGCAGTGGGAACGTTCGACGCCGTTTTCAAAACCAACTACATGTATCTGCGGGAGAAGCCGCACGCGTCGCTGCTGAACTATCTGGGGCCGTGGCCAGTGTATATTTTGGCGGGGGACGCGGTGGCGCTGGGACTGTTTCTGATCCTGGCATTGCCGTTCCGGCGAAGGTGAGACACTTACAATAATGAAGCCAGCCATCGTGGCGCCGGTAATGCGATTCATCGGAGTTGCGGACTCCGCCCGGAGTATTCTCTTCTACCGCGACATCCTCGGATTCGAGGTGCGCGACCAGCAGGGCACCATCGAAGCCGTCTATGGCCCCGCTTGCATCCAGTTGGGCACTGCGGACCATGCGCCCAACGATTGGAACACGCCCCGGCCCCGGGGTTCCGCCATCCTTTTCTTCCAGACGGACGACGTGGCGGCGATGCACGCCGGCATCCGCGCCCGCGGTGGCAGTCCGTCGGAGCTGGAGAAGGTCAACTGGATCAAGATGCGGATGTTCGAAATCCGCGATCCGGATGGGCACACGCTATGGTTCGGCCAATCCTATGACGTGCCGCACTCGCCGGTGTCCGCGCCCATGATGCAGAAGGCCCTGCCGGAGCTGCCGTGCGACGACGTGGCCGCGGCCGTCGCGTATTACCGGGATGTGCTGGGTTTCCGGATCAACTACCAACAGCACGATCTCGGCGTCATGGACCGCGACGCCGTAACCGTGGTACTGATCGCCCGGACGCAGCGTCACACGGGGATTGGTTCCGCCTATGTATACATCGAAGATGCGGACGCGCTCTACGCGGAGTTGCGGGCCAAGGGCGCCAACCTTCAGGACGAGCCGGTAAGCCATCCCTGGGGCCTCCGCGACTTCGGCGTGCTTGACCTCGAAGGCAATCGGATCGTGTTTGGCCAGCCATTTGAATGAGGTGTTGGCACTCCGTGACATGCCTGCGCTATCATGACGATGTGCAACAGTTTGACCGCATCACGATGGATCCCGAAGTCATGGGCGGCAAGCCGTGCATCCGCGGCATGCGCGTAACCGTCGGCATGCTTGTCGAGGCGCTGGCAGCCGGCCGCACCATCGAGCAATTGCTTGCCGATTTCCCGTATATCGAAGAGCCCGACATTCGCTAAGCTCTGACGTTCGCGGCGCGCCTGGCTCAGGGACACGAGATCCGGCTCGCGAGTTGATGCGCCTTCTTATCGGGATGAACCTGACGCGCGTTGGGTTGACTTCCTCCGGAACTCGGAACACATAGCGGTCCACTGGTCGTCGGTCGGCCCCAACTCCGCCAAGGATGGCGAAATGACGCCCGCCAGGCAAGCTGGGCCTAGTGTTGTGCTCCTCCGTGGTGAACCGCTCGTACCGGAAACACGCGGTCCCGCCCTCCTCCGCGCTCTTCAGGATTGCGAAGCGGAGCTTAACCAGGGCGCCATCGTCACGCTCGACTGGTCGGACAAGCCGCGCGCCATCAATGCGGTTCACTTAATGATGTTTCGGTGGGGCGGACGATCGTTTTGTGTCGTCTGCCAGCGCTCCCCGAAGGCGGCAGACCACGAAGTGCGATGGTCTGCCCCACTACACAGCCTTCGCCATATCCCGGTGCGTCGCCTTCACCCGAAATCCCGCCTGCGCCAGCCGCTTGCGGATGGCGTCGGCGATCATCACCGAACGATGATGTCCGCCTGTGCAGCCGAACGCAATCGTCAGGTAGCTCTTGCCTTCGCGGATGTAATGCGGCATCAGGTAAATTAGCAACTCCGAAATGCGGTCGATGAACTCCACGGTTTGCGGGAACGAGCGGATGTACTTGGCCACCTGCGGATGCCGGCCGGTCAGGTTCTTGAACCGCGGAATATAGTTCGGATTCGGCAGGAAGCGCACATCGAAGACCAGGTCGCTATCGGCCGGCACGCCGTGGCGGTAGCCGAAGCTGGTCACATACACCATGATCTTGGACTCGTCACTCTCGCCGCGAAAGCTCTCCTTGATGAAGTCGCGCAACTCGTGAACGGTAAACTTGGAAGTGTTCACGATCAGGTCCGCCATGGCGCGTATGGGAGCCAGTTGGCGGCGCTCGGATTTGACGCTCTTGGCGATGGAGTTATCCGTGCCCAGCGGATGCGGCCGCCGCGTTTCGCTGAAGCGCCGCAGGATGGCGTTGTCGTCGGCTTCCAGAAAGATCAACCTGGTCTTGACGCGGTTGCGAATGCGCGCGTAGATGCCGGGGAAGCGCTTCAACCCCTCGCCCTCACGCACGTCCACTACCAGCGCTGCGGCGCGCACGCTGGCGGAATCCTGCGTCAATTCGGCGAACTTGGGAATCAGATCGACCGGCAGGTTATCGACGGAATAGTAGCCCAGGTCTTCCAGCGCCTTGAGGACGGAACCCTTCCCCGAGCCGCTGAGGCCGGTGATGATCACCAGTTCCGCGGGCCGGTCCGTAGCGCGGCGTGTCTTGCCCGGATCGGTCGTCTTCGCCATGCCGCCGGGTCAGGCCTCGATCAGGTCGAAATTACCGTCGCGGCGGCGCACCAGCACAGCTACCCGGCTGGTTTCCGCATCGCGATAGACCAGGTAGTCGGCGCCCGTCTCCATCTGCAGCAGAGCTTCCTCCAAGGTCATGGGCTTGCGCCGCTCGTGATGATTGATGCGGTTCACGTGGCGCTCGGTTTCCGGCTCCTCCGGCTCGGCGGCCGGCTCGGGCGCCGCGGCGGCTTCCTCCTTGCGCGGCGTGCGCTTGGTGTCCCGCCACTTGTCGCGGACCTTGATGGTCTGCTTTTCCAGCTTGTCGATGGCGGAGTGAATGGCCGTGATGAGCTCCACGCTGGAACCGATACCCACCAGTTGGTGGTTATAGTAGTTCACCGTGATCTCGGCCTGGTGCAGGTGCCGCTCCAGCGACAAGATCACGTGCGCTTCTCTCTCTTCGCGTCCATCCAGAAGTTTGCCCACCTTGGCAAACTGCGCCTCAATCTTCTTGAGTTGCGCCGGAGCCAGTTCCACTTGCCTGCCTGTATATGTGATCTTCATGCGTCCCTCCGTACCGATTAAAATATGACCACTCCCTGACGGTCGCGGCTCGGAAACGCGGCCGCGGCCCAGCCATGCGGCTGGACTGCCGTCAGGGGCGAACCCGTCTTTGGTGCGTTGAAGGAATCTTCATATCCTCGCGGTACTTGGCTACTGTGCGACGTGTCACGTTGATGCCTTGCTGCTGCAGCGCCGTGGTGATCTGCTCGTCGGTCAGCGGGTGCGCGCTGTCCTCTTCCTCGATCATCTTCTTTACCTTGCGTTTCAGCAGCAGCAGCGGGGTATTGCCTCCCAGAGGGCCCTGCACGGCTTCGGAGAAGAAATACCGGAGCTCATAAACGCCTTGCGGCGTGTGCACGTATTTGCTGGCCACCGCGCGGCTCACCGTGGAAGGATGCACGCCCACTTCCTCGGCCACCTCTTTAATCATCATGGGCTTGAGGTAGTCGAGGCCGTTGGCCAGAAATTCGGTCTGGCGGCGCACGATGGCCTGGCAGACCTTGAGTATGGTCTGCTTGCGCTGCTCGATATTCTTCATCAACTGGATGGCCGACGTGTAGCGCTCACGGACGTAGTCGCGCACCTCCTTGGTGGCCCCGTTGTCGCGGTCGAGCATGCGGCGGTATTGCGCGTTCAGGCGGAGCTGCGGCACGTCCTCGTCGTTCATCTGGATGATGTAGTCGTCGCCATCTTTGATGAAGAAAACGTCCGGCTCGACGGTGCGCGCGCCCGCGCCCGAGTAGCGCAGGCCGGGCCGCGGATTCAGCCGGCGGATGGCTTTCACCGCGATCTCGATATGCTCCATGGGGCGGGCCAGGACCTTGGCGAGTTCGCGATACTGGCGCATTTCGAGCAGCCGCAGGTGGTCGGAGACGATCTGCCACGCCACGCCGCCGCGCCCGTTCATGCTCTCCAGTTCCAGCAACAGGCACTCGCGCACATTGCGCGCGCCCACGCCCGCCGGATCGAGCGATTGCACCACCTTCAGCGCCGCCTCGATCTCCTCCGGCGTGTGATCGCCCATGCCGGCGATCTCTTCCAGGGACGCTGTAAGATAGCCATCCTCGTCGAGGTTGCCGATGATGGATTCGGCGGCGTCGCGGATGTCGTCGGAAAGCACGTCGACGCTCAATTGCGAATGCAGATGATCGCCCAGGGTGACGGGCGCGGAGAGAAAAGTCTCGAAGGAGGGCTTCTCGACGGATTCCGAGGCGGGACTCTTGTAGCCGGGGTCCAGGTAGTCGTCGAAGAAGGAGCCGAAATCGATTTCGTCGAACGGGTCGGTGGCGGCAGCCGGTTCGACGGGGTCAGCCGTGGATACCTCCGGACTGGCGGCGGCGCCAGTGTCGACCGCCTCCTGGAAGGGCTCCGCGAAGATCTCCGCTGGGGCTTCGCCGGCAATGCCATTGGTGTGGGCGGCGTCGCCCATGGTGGCTTCCAGAAGCTGCTGGTCGGATGGATCGGTGACCCGCTCCGGCTCCAGCAGGGGGAGCAGTTCTTCCGCCGTAATCTCTTCGCCGGCTTCTTCGGTGGATTCTTCCAGAACCGGGTTTTCGACAATCTCCTGGGTGATCATCTCCTTCAGCTCCAGCCGGTTCAACTGGAGCACGGTCACCATTTGGACCAAACCGGGGGTCAGGATTTGCTTCTGTGCGACCCGAAGCTGGAGGGATGGCCGGAGCATGCTCACAAACAATATAATATCACCCGGGCAAGGTGGGGCAGGCGGTTTCGCCCGCCAGGTGGGACAGGCTTCAGCCTGTCGAGGCTCGGTACGTTCGCCGCCTACTCGTAGCGCAGGCAGACGATGGGGTCCAGGTTGGCGGCCCGATTGGCGGGATAGAATCCGAAGAACAGGCCCACCCCCACCGAGATCAGCACGCCCAGGGTGATCCACAGCAGCGATAAGGTCGCCGGAATGGAGGGCACCAGGGCGCGGATGGCGAATGTGATGAGGGCCCCGCACAACACGCCCAGCGCGCCGCCGATGCCCGAGAGCGTAATCGCCTCCAGCAGGAACTGCACGCGGATGTCCGCGCGGCGCGCGCCGATGGCCTTGCGGATGCCGATCTCCTGGGTGCGTTCGGTGACCGAAATCAGCATGATGTTCATCACGCCGATGCCGCCGACCAGCAGGCCGATGGAACTGATCACTCCGGTAAGCAGCACCATGGCGCCAGTGAGCTGATTCCACAGATCCAGGAAGAAATTGGCGTCGGCCACATCGAAGTCGTTGTCGCCGTTGTGCGGCACGCGGCGGCGGCGGCGCATGGCTTCGATGATATCGTCGCGGGCGCGGGTGACGTCGGCGTCCGTGCGCACCGAGGCGATCAGAAAGACTTCGCGGATCTCGGGATAGTTCTTGTGGAAGTTGGTAAGCGGGATGACGGCGAACTGGTCCACGCCGAATCCGCCGAACAGGCCGGGGTCCTTCTCGAAGACGCCGATGACCTCGTAGAGCCGGCCGTTCAGGCGGACCATCTTGCCGATCGCGTCGGTATGCGGAAACAGTGCGTCGGCGATCGCTTGGCCGATGACAACTACGTCGCGCGAGTGCTCCAGGTCGAACGGGGAGATGAAGCGGCCCTGTTGCACCGTGAACAGCGGCACGGCGTTGGTGTAGTCGGGCTCCACGCCGCGCACGATCATGCGCTCGACGTGCTGGTTGCCATAGCGGAGCTGGTCGGAAACTTCGCCGATGTTGATGCGTTGGGCAAACGCGGTGGCGTAGGCCAGCGACGGAACTGTCTCCATCAGGTATTGGCCATCGTCGAATTGCAGGTACTTGCGCGCGCGGATATTGGCCGGCAGGCGCGAAAGGCCCGTGTACCCAGGGGGGATGCGGGTGACAAAGATGGTCTGCGAACCGAGGTTGCGGATGCGTCCCTCGATGTACCCGTTTAGACCGTCGATAATGGCGGCCACCGATATGACCGAGGTCACGCCAATAACGATACCGAGAATAGTCAGCCCGGAGCGCACCTTCCGCGACCGGAGGGTGTCCAGGGCTACCAGCAAATTTTCCTTAACCTCGGCACTGGTCATTCGGAACCACAGATGGACACAGATGGACACGGATAAAACGGAGACACTACGCGCTTGATCCGTATTTTGGGCGTGCCGAAGTTGATCAGGAGACACAGTTGCAGCCCAGTGGCCTTTAAGTAGTTCAGGCACTGGGCCAGATGAATGTTGTCAAGTTCCTTGATCGCCTTGAGTTCGACGAGCACCAAACCTTCAACCAACAGATCGGCAACGTATTCGCCTACAACCACGTCTCGATAGCGAACGTGAAGCGCCTTGTGGGTCTCGACCGTGAGACCATTGCTGCGTAATTCGTACGCCAAGGCATTTTCATAAACCTTCTCCAGGAACCCGTGGCCCAGAGCGTTGGCCACAGTGTAGGAACACCCAATGATCCGCTCCGTTATGGAGTTTAATCTGTGTTCATCTGTGTCCATCTGTGGTTCCATTCTACTCCGTTCGAAGCGCAGTGACAGGATCTAGTTTCGCCGCTTTTGTGGCTGGATAGATGCCGAAGAACAGCCCAATAATGGAACTTAGAACCACTCCCAGGACGGCTACCCAGGTTTGCACGGCAGCGGGCAGCGACGTCAGGCTACGGATAGCCAGGGCGCACAGAAACCCTATGAATACGCCGATCAAACCCCCGACAATGCATTGCATGACGCTCTCGGTCAGGAACTGCATCAAAATATCGTGTTGCGTCGCTCCCATCGCGCGCCGCACCCCGATCTCCTTGGTCCGCTCCGTCACGCTGACTAACATGACGTTCATAATCACAACACCGCCTACCACCGCGGAGATCGAACTTACCATTACAAAGACAGCGAAGAACGCTCCGCTGATACTCTGCCACAAGGAGATGTAACTATCGGCAGTCCCAATATAGAAGTCTTCGTCACGGCCTTCGGTAATATGACGCCGGGCACGCATTATCAACCGCACTTCGTCCTGCGCCTGCTGGAATAACTGCTGACTGCCGGCCGCCTTGATTTCCAACGTCAGGCTGTTTCGCGAGCCGCGGATTCGCAGGTAGGTGTTGAGCGGGATGACGATGAAAGTGTCCTGGTCCTGGCCCAGCACCGAGCCGATGGACTCGAACGTCCCGACCACCGTGAACTCTTCGTTGCCCGTCTTGACCGCATGCCCGATGGGGTCCACTCCGGCGAATAATTCCTGGACCAGCCGGTCGCCGAGCAGGCAAACGGCCGCCGCGTGGCGGTCTTCCGGCTCCGTAAAATAGCGGCCCAGCGCCAGCGTGCGCGTGTCGATCTCGGCCATGTTGGCGGTGTGGCCGTAGAGCGAGACATCCTCCAGATCGCGGTCGCGGTAGCGTACGCCGAGCGTGCTGGCAACCGATGCGCCCACGTACTGGCAATGGGCGCAACCTTCCGCTACGGCCTGCAAGTCCTCCAATAGAATGTGCTTGTTGCGCTGGGCGCGAACCACTACCGCGAAATCGGTGACCGCGAAGGGCAGGCGCGAAATGCGAAAGACGTTAGTGCCGAGATTCGCGATCTTCGTTTCCACGTAGCGGTTGGCGCCCTGCACCAGGGTCATGACGGCGATCAGCGTGGCCACCCCCATGGTGAGGCCCAGCATAGTCAGCGAGGCGCGCAGTTTATGGGCGCGGAGGGCGTCGGCCGCGAGGTATATGTTGTCGCGGAAGGCCAGCATGCACTTATAGCACGACCTTCCGCCAGTTCTTTCCCGCGTGTACGATCAACTCGGCGGGCGCATCTGCCAGCACCAGATCGTGCACCCGCTGACCGTCGATCTCGACCGCACCCGCCTTGATCTTGCGCACGGCGTCCGAGACCGAGTCCGCGAGGCCGATCTTGGCGAGCAGTTTGTCGATGCGGATGCCGGCGGCGGTGCGCACGGCTTCGGGCAGGGTCACGGTTTGGATATCCGCCGGAACTTCATGGCGCCGCACCACGCGATTGAACTCCTCCTCCGCGCGGGCGGCGTCCGCGGTGGAGTGGAAATCGGTCACGATCAGGCGCGCCAGTTCCGCCTTGGCTTGCATCGGATGCAGTTCCCCGCCGGCGATGCGCGCGCGCATCTGGTCGATCTGCGCCAGGCTGCGATCCGTCAGCAGTTCGTAGTAGCGGAACATCAGCGCGTCGCCGATCTGCATTACCTTGCGGTACATGATCTCAGGCGGCTCTGTGATGCCGATGTAGTTGCCCAGCGATTTGGACATCTTGTTGACGCCGTCCAGACCTTCGAGCAGCGGTACGGTGGCCACGATCTGCTGCGGCTGTCCGTAATCCTTCTGAATCTCGCGCCCCACCAGCAGGTTGAACTTCTGGTCGGTGCCGCCCATTTCCACGTCGCACCGCAGGGCCACGGAATCGTAAGCCTGCGCCAACGGATACAGCAGTTCGTGTACGGAAATCGGCACGCCGTCTTTAAAACGCTTCGAAAACTCGGCGCGCTCCAGGATGCGCGCCACGGTGTAGCGCCCGCAAAGGCGCACCAGCTCCTCGTAGCGCATGGGCTGCAGCCACTCGCTGTTGAAGCGCACCTCGGTCTTTTCGGGATCGAGGATTTTGAAGACCTGCGCGCGATAGGTTTCGGCGTTGCGGTTGATATCCTCGCGCGTCATGGGCGGGCGCGTGATGTTGCGGCCCGTGGGATCGCCGATGAGCGAGGTCATGTCGCCGATCAGGAAAATGACGGTATGGCCGAGGTCCTGGAAATGCTTCATCTTGCGCAGCAGGACGGTGTGGCCCAGGTGCAGGTCGGGGGCAGTAGGGTCGAAACCGGCCTTGACTCGCAGCGGACGGACGGCCTGGGCCGCCTGCACCAGGCGTTCGCGCAGGTCTTCTTCGCGAATGATCTCGGCCAGACCTTTCTTCAGATAGGTTAACTGTTCGTCGATGGAGGGCACTCTGAATTAAGTTAGCATGGCGGCTGGACGCGTCTGGCGCGTGCTTATCCTTGTGCTTCGAGGCCGCCGAGCCGCAATCTCGCTATTCTGTAGGGAGACGCGATGTCTCTGGTATTCGCGTGGGCCCCCCGCAAAGCGCGAGGCAATCTTCGAAAGCACAACGTCAGCTTTGTCGAGGCGACCTCCGTGTTCAGCGATCCCCTGGCGCGGATTTTCGTGGATGCATATCACTCAGCCGACGAGCTACGGGAGATCATCATCGGCCATTCGGGGGCGAGACCGCGTTCGTATCATCAGCGCTCGCCGCGCCACGGGCAAGGAGCTATATGACTATGAAGAAAATGTCAGAAACCAGGGCCAAGGCCAAGCGGGAAAATGGGCTTCGGTCCGAGTACCGCCTCGATTGTTCGAAGGCCAAGCCGAATCGGTTCGCCGAGCGAGCCCAGCCGGGATCCGTAGCGGTGCTGTTAGACCCCGACGTGGCGCACGTTTTCAAAACCGCGGAGTCCGTGAATGCGGTTCTGCGAGCGTTGATGGCCACGATGCCCGTCGCCGCGCGCCCGCGGTCAGGCGGCCGGCCTGGTCAGGCACATGGATAAACGCGCGGCACGCAAGGAATACAAATTGAGGAAGACGCCGAAAGGCATCTTCGCAGTGCGCTGTAAGGCCACGGGCGAAGCGTGGGTTGGCGCTTCTACTCACCTGGACTCGCAGGTGAACCAAATATGGTGGGAATTGCGCGGCGGGTTGCATCGGAACAAGCCGATGCAGGCTGCCTGGAATGCACATGGGGAAGAGGCGTTCGCCTATGAAGTTCTCGAGACTCTGGACGACGACGTGCCTCCCCTGCTGCTTAGAGATTTGCTGGCGGAGCGGCGGAAACACTGGGAGGGAGCCTTGCGAGCTTAAGCACGGTCAACGTCTACGCCGGCCAGTTCGGACTCGGGTGTGGCTGATTCCATATGACGAAAAGCGGGTCCTGGAGGACCCGCGCAGACCTGGAGGTCCGCCCCACTTCAGTGGGTCTCAGGCATGGCACGCAGGCGGGCGGCGGCGCTCTCAGCGGTGATGTCCCGCTGCGGCATGCCCAGCATCTCGAAGCCGACCATGAATTTCCGGATGGTGGCGGAGCGCAGCAGCGGCGGATAGTAGTGCGCGTGGAAGTGCCACTCCGGATGCGCGCCGCCATCCGTGGGCCGCTGGTGAAAACCCATGGTGTAAGGGAACGGCGCCGCGAAAACGTTGTCGTAGCGCGTGGTAATGCGTTTCAGTATATCGGCCAGGCGGCCGCGCTCGGCGGCATCGAATTCATCCATGGCAGTCAGGTGCCGCTTGCTGACGAGCATCACCTCGAACGGCCACACCGCCCAAAACGGGACCAACGCCGCGAAGGAATCGTTCTCGCAGACGACGCGCTCGCCGGACTCGCGCTCGAGCGCCAGGTAATCGCACAGCAGGCACGATCCGCGGGCGGCGCGCCAGGCCGCCTGTTCGCGCTGTTCGGCGGCGACTTCCGTAGGAACGCTGCTGCCGGCCCAGATCTGGCAATGCGGATGCGGATTGCTGGCGCCCATCATTGCGCCGCGATTCTCGAAAATCTGCACGTGGCCGATGTGCGGCTGGCGGCCCAAGTCGGCGTATTGCTCGGCCCAAACATCCACCACCAGCGTGAGATCGGGGACGCTCATGCGCGAGACAGTCAGGTCGTGGCGCGGCGAAAAGCAACCCACACGGCAGATGCCCGGCTCGGCGGCTGCAATCAACAGGCCGTTGCGATCTTCGGTCCCGGCGGGCGTGCCGGGAAGCATCGCGGCATAATCGTTATCGAAGACGAACGTGCTGGTGTAAGCCGGGTTGCGGGCGCCGCCCGCGCGCGCATTCCCGGGACACAGGTAGCAGTTGGGATCGTAGTCCGGCTGGGCGTCCACCGCGGTCTTCTCCACTTGGCCCTGCCAGGGCCGGTCGGTGCGATGGGGCGACACCAGAATCCACGTTCCGTTCAGCGGGTTGAAGCGGCGGTGCGGGTGCCGCATGAAATCGATCATCGTAATGAGGATAACAGGGGACGCGTGATACGATAGTCGATTGTCAGGTCTCGGGCTCCGTGCGACAGGCGGCCGCAAACCCCGCCAGGTCCGGAAGGAAGCAACGGTAGTGGTTTAACCTGTGTGCCGCGGATCACCCGGGGCCTGGCATTCGCCCACCCATGTACCAGGTCATCGCCCGCAAATACCGGCCCCAATCGTTCGCCGACGTGGTGAATCAGGAGCATGTCAAGACCACGCTGGAGAACGCCATCGCGCAGAATCGCATCGCGCACGGCTACATCTTCTCTGGGCAGCGCGGAACCGGCAAGACCACCGTGGCGCGCATCCTGGCCCGCTGCCTCAACTGCGTGAACGGCCCCACGAATGTGCCCTGCGGGGTCTGCGCGAGCTGCAAGGAAATCGCGGCCGGGGGCTCCGTGGACGTGATCGAAATCGACGCCGCCTCCAATCGCGGCATCAACGAAATGCGCGAGCTGCGCGAGAACGTGCGCTATCAGCCGGCGCGCGACAAATACAAAGTCTTCATCATCGACGAGGCGCACCAGATCACCAACGAGGCTTTCAACGCGCTGCTGAAAACCATCGAAGAGCCGCCGGCCTGGGCCGTGTTCATGCTCTGCACCACGGAGGCGCACAAGATCCCGGCTACCATTGCGTCGCGCTGCCAGCACTTCAGCTTTCGCTCCGTGGAATTTGAGGCGCTCGTGGCGCGCATGGCGTGGATCTGCGGGCAAGAGGGAATCCATGCGGATGCGGAAGTGCTGTCGGTGCTCGCGCAGGCCGGCGAGGGCAGCGTGCGCGATTCGCTCTCGGCGCTGGATCAGGCCATCGCCTGTTGCGGCGACACGTTGCAAGCCACGGAAGTGCGCGCGCTGCTGGGCGCCTTTTCGCTCGATGCGCTCGGCCACGTGAGCCAGGCGCTGGTGGATGGCGCGGCGGCGCGCATGCTGGAAGTGGTGAACGAATTGGAGCGCAACGGGCAAAACCTGCAGCACTTCAGCCGCGAGCTAGCCCGCTATTTCCGGAATCTGCTGGTGGCTAAAATCGCGGGCGGCGAGACACGCTTGATTGCGGCATCGGCGGGCGAACGCCAAAGGCTGGCGGAGATGGCCGCGCAGTTTTCGGAAGAAGATCTAACGCGCTACCTGCAGCTCTCGCTGGATTTGTTCCGCGACCTGCAATTCTCGCTGCAGCCGCGCTTCCACCTGGAGCTGGGCTTGTTGCGCATGGTGCAAGCGGGGAGGCTGTTGCCGATTGAGCAAGCCTTGGCCGGGCTAGGTGGCGGACGCGGCGACGCGGAGACCCAGAGACGCGGCGACACGGCGAAACCAGCACCCAGGACCCAGAACCCAGCACCCTCTCCAGCACCCAGCCCACCAGCCACCAGCCACCAGCCACCAGCCACTGGCGGCACAGCGTGGCGCCAAAGGCTCCACGCCTCGCTCATGGAACTGGGCATGGCCTTCACCGCCGATGCCATCGAACATTCCGAGATTGTGGAGGCCAACGGGGAGTTGCGCTTCACTACGCCCCGGGAGTTCTCCATCGCCATGAAGGAGGCGGATATCAACCAGGCGGTGCGGCAGATTATCGGCAAACCACTTAAGATCAAAGTTACGATTGGAGAGGTCGCCGCGCAAAATCAAGAGAAAGTCGCGGCCGCGCCCGCCGCGCAGCAGGAGAGCGATGTGTCACGCCGCGCGCTCGCTGAAGTGCAGCCCTTTCTCGATCAGCTCGGCGGAGAGGTCCGCACGGTTCGCAACCTAAAGGAGTAGCTACATGAAAATGCCAGGCAACATGCAAAACATGATGAAGCAGGCGCAACAGATGCAGGAGCGCATGCAGCAGGAGATCGCCCTGATCCGCGTGGAGGCCTCGGCCGGCGGCGGCATGGTCACCATCGGCATGGACGGGCACAAGAACGTGCTCAGCGTGAAGATCGACCCGGAAGTGGCGGGCGACGTGGAGATGCTGCAAGACATGGTGCTGGCCGCCTGCAACGAAGCCGCCAAAAAGGTCGACCAGGAAAGCAGTCAGAAGATGAGCGGGATGATGGCTGGGCTGGGCCTGCCGCCGGGTATGTTTTAATCCATGCCGGATTTCGCGGAGCCGTTGGCGCGGCTGATCAACGAATTCAAACGCCTGCCGGGCATCGGCCAAAAGTCGGCGCAGCGGCTGGCATTTCACGTCTTGCGCGTATCGCGCGAGGACGCCGAACAGCTTGCGCAGGCCCTGCTCGACGTGAAGGACAAGCTGGGCCTGTGCCGCGTCTGCAATAACATCAGCGACGGCGATCTGTGCGTGTTCTGCCGCGATCCCAATCGCGACCAGAAGGTGCTGTGTGTAGTCGAGGAGGCGCCCAATATTCTGGGCATCGAAAGCACCCGGCAGTTCAACGGTCTGTACCACGTGCTGCACGGGGCGCTGTCGCCGCTCAAGGGCGTGGGACCGGAGCAGCTCAAGATCAAGAGCCTGGTGGAACGAATCGGCGCGGGCGGGATCGAGGAGATTATCGCCGCCACCAATCCCACGGTGGAAGGCGAAGCCACGGCGGTCTACCTCTCGAAGCTGCTGAAGCCGCTGGGAGTGAAGGTGACGCGCATCGCCATGGGCATCCCGGTGGGCAGCGACATCGAGTTCGCCGATGAAGTCACGATGTGGAAGGCGATGGAGGGTCGGCGTGAGATGTAACAGGGTGGGGCGGACGCCCTCGTCCGCGCGCGACCCCCAGGTCGCGCCGTTGCGAGATCAGGCGGAGTGGGACGAGCAGATGGATCGAGATTCCGCCGCTGGGAAACTCGATTTTCTCTTTGACTAGGCAGGTTACGAAGCCGAAGAAGGGCTGCTGCGCGAGTGGCCGACGCCCAGGCGTCTAGATCATGCCCGCTTCGGTCCGGCAGTGCTCGGCTTCAAGCTGGCCAAAAGATGCAGTACAGGCCTAGACATTGACATCAAAAATGGTGTAAAGTGGAGAGCGTGAGCACAATGTCAGCGGGTTACAGCCCACACCTCCCAGGTTTTGCGTTTGGACTCGACCCTAGCCGCGAATTAACAGTTGATTGCGAAACCAAATTTGGTGTAGAATTCAGATGTGGGTATTCCTAGCTTGTCCGGCTCCAGGTGGAGGAAGACCACTCGACAGGTTCGTCGGAGAGCTTGGACCGGAAGCGGAGAACGAATTATCCGCAGTCCTCGACATCTTGCGGGCGTTGGAACGCAAGTACTGGACGCGGCCCACATTCGACCTGTTGCATGGGAAGAAATACCGGGGAATGGGCGAGATCCGCTTTTATGGGGACAATAAGACCTACCGAATACTTGGTTTTTTCGGTCCGAACCGGCTTCAATTCACGTTGTTGCTCGGCACGGAGAAGAAGCGCAGCCTAAAGCACGAAATGGACGAAGCCTCTAAGCGGCGGAAGTTCGCTGAGGAGAACCAGCAGCTACTATATGCCTTTACATTCGAAACAATCCCTGCACGACCGGCTTTCTGACCCCGCGTTCCGAAAGGCCTTCATTTCGTCTCGAATCGGCCAGACAGTCGCTGCACAGGTTCGCGTGCTTCGGCAGAGACGGGAGATGAGCCAAAAAGATCTAGCGCGCCACCTTGGAACGAGCCAAAGCGCGGTCTATCGCTTAGAGAACCCGAGATACGACAGGCACAGCGTTTCAACACTGAAGAAGATTGCTGAGTTCTTTGACGTGGGACTCATCGTCCGATTCGCTGCCTTTAGCGAGATTGCAGCTTGGGCCCTGGCGATGTCCGATCAGGCGATCGACATACCAGATTTTGACCGCGATACGGGCTTTATCGAGCGGAAACCGCAAGAGAGTGCTGGCATGATGCCACGAACCGGGCAGCCATCGCTCGCTGAGGCGCAATGGAGAAATGACAACCTAGTTGGCATCCGAAGCGGAGCACAACTGCTGACGCAGCAGTCGTCTCCGGCGCTGGTTGGGTATGCAGGTGCACAGAGATGAAACTGCTATCGGTTGGATTGGCAAGAGCTATGTCGTTCCTTGATATGAACGAACTGAACCCCGGCGGCAAGGACGTTTTCACGCACTTGCTGCCTGCACTGCTGGACGACTACAAATTCAAGACCTACCCCAAGCCGGGCGATGACCTGAGCCAGGGTATGAAGTTGATGAATGGTGAGTTTGTCAAAGAGGACGGCACTGTCCTAGCGATTAACATCACGATATTCAGCGATGGCATCGCTGCGGATACTTTTTCCTCCACCAAGGATTCAGAGGACTTCCTCGAAACCGCCCTCGGTGACCTTCCTGAACTAGGGTTCGCTTACGACCCTGAGATGGTTCGTCGCAAAACGTACCTCAGTCAGGTTAACGTGAAATGTTCCAGACCATTACGCGTACTCAACCCTCGGTTGGCAGATTTCGCCAGTCGCGTCTCCTCCGCCGTGGGCGGAACAGTATTTGATGTCTCCGCAATCGAACTGTGGCCGGACCAAACACTGGCATTTAAGCCCGCCAATTTCTCCTTCCAGCGGAAGATCGGCGATCCCCATGACAGCAACCGATACTGGTCTCAAGCGGCTCTCCCCACCGACAAGCACCTAGAACTCCTCGAAGAGTTCGAGGCCCTCTTATAGCCGGTCTGTACGGAAAGAGCAGCGCTCCCGTGGAGCCGGCTGACTGAGATCGACGTGGCCTACGACATCTCACCCCATCATGTTCGGAAAAGGGCACTCCACGCTGGTCGCGCCCGTATCGAGTTCACAACGGCCGCCTACCCCCGCGCCCCCACCGCCGCCCACCGCACCGCCGCCTTCTCGATCCGCGCCACCGCCTCCATCAGATTCTCCAGCGAATTGGCATAGCTGAGCCGGATGTAGCCCTCGCCGTAATCGCCGAACGCGCCGCCATTCAGCGCCGCCACGCCCGCCTCCTCCAGCAGAAAATCGGTCAGCTCTTTCGATGGAATGCCGGTCTCCTCCACGTTTGCATAAGCGTAAAACGCGCCGCCCGGAACAGCGCAACGGAAGCCCGGAATCCGGTCCAGCCCCCGGCAGAGGGCGTCGCGCCGCCGCCGGAACTCGGCGACCATGGTATCGACGCCGTCCTGCGGGCCGCGCAGCGCCGCGATCCCGGCCCGCTGCGTGAAACTGGCCACGCACGATACCGAGTTCACCATCAGCTTGGTGACCGCACCCACCAGCCACGTCGGCATCACACCGTAGCCCATGCGCCATCCGGTCATCGCATACGTCTTCGAGAAGCCGTCCAGAATAATGGTCTTCTCCAGCATGCCCGGATAGCGCGTAATGGAAACCGGCTCGTCTTCGTAGTAGATCCGCGAATAGATTTCGTCGGCCAGCACGATCAGATCGCGGTCCCGCACCATATCAGCGATGGCGCGCATGTCCTCTTCCGGAATCACTCCGCCGGTGGGATTCTGCGGCGAATTCAGCACCAGCATCTTGGTCCGGTCGTTGAGCTTGTCGCGCAGCAGGTTCAGATCGAATGAGAATCCGCGGCTCTCGACCAGCGGCATGGGCACCGGCGTTGCGCCCAGGGTGCGGATCATCGACTCGTAGATGGGAAATCCGGGGTTCGGGTAGATCACCTCGTCGCCCGGCTCCAGCAGCGCCATCATCGGGAAAAAGATGATGGGTTTCCCGCCCGGCACGACGGACACGTGCTCGGGTCCCACGCGGATGCCGCGCCGCAGCGAAACGTCTTCCGCAATTGCCTCGCGCAGCTCCGGAAAGCCTTGCGTTGGACCGTAGTGCGTCCAACCCTCGTCGAGAGCGCACTTGGCCGCCTCCACGATGTGCGCCGGCGTCGGAAAGTCCGGCTCGCCGATCTCCAGGTGGATGATGCTGCGCCCTTTGGCCTCCAGCGCCCGCGCCCGCACCAACACGTCAAACGCGGATTCCACCCCGATGCGATTCATGCGTTCCGCTAGTTTCATGGGATCTTCCTGAAAAACGGCACGCCGTCGCGCACTTCCACGCGCGACACGCGGTCGTCAATTCGCACCCGCTCGCCATGGTCGCTAATGATCCGCCCCGTCACCCGCCCGCCAGAATCCAGCGCCACGATGGCCGTCTGGTAGGGCACGTCCGCGGCGAACGCCTCGGTCGAGGAGTAGATCACGGTTTCGGTATAGATCGTTCCCGTTCGGTCGCTCATACGGTCCCCAGAATGGTCACCACGCAGGTGGCACCCGAGCCGCCCAAGTTCTGCGCCAGTGCGAGGGAATGCCGCGGCACCTGCCGCGCGCCCGCTTCGCAGCGCATTTGCAGCACCAGGTCGCAAATCTGCGCCACGCCCGTCGCGCCCACCGGGTGGCCTTTGGACTTCAGCCCGCCGCTGGTGTTGATCGGTTTGCTGCCCGTGCGCGCCGTGTGACCTGCCAGCGTGAACGGGCCGCCTTCGCCGCGCGCCGCGAATCCCAGATCTTCTATGGCGATGATCTCGGCGATAGTAAAGCAGTCGTGCAGTTCGGCCAGTTGGATATCCGCCGGCCCCACGCCGGCCATCTGGTAGGCCTTCGCAGAGGCGAGGCGCACCGCCGGGAAGGTGGTGATGTCCGGCTTCTGATCGAGCGCCACGAAGTCGGACGCCTGCGCGATGCCCAGCACGCGCACCGGCTTATCGGTGAACTCTTGGGCGCGCTCGGCCGGCGCCAGCAACACCGCGGCGGCGCCGTCGCTGATCAGCGAGCAATCGTAAAGGTTCAGCGGATCGGCGATGGGCTTGCCATTCATGGCCTGCTCCATGGTGATGACCTTGCGCATCTGCGCGTCCGGATTCAGCGCGCCGTTGGCGTGGTTCTTCACCGCCACGGCAGCCAAGTGCTCGCGCGTAGTGCCGAACTGGTGCATGTGGCGCCGCGCGATCATGGCAAACAGCGAGGCGAACGTGGAGCCGGCCTTGATTTCGCCCGCGCAGTCGCCCGCGCCCGCCAGGATCTCGGTCACCCTGGGAGTGGGTTGGCAAGTCATCTTCTCCACCCCTACGACCAGCACCGAATCGTAAACACCGCTGGCAACGCCGTTATAAGCGTGGAAGAACGCCGAGCCGCTCGAAGCGCAGGCCGCCTCCACACGCGTGGCCGGCACACCGTGAATGCCGAGGGCGGTGGAAACATACGGCGCAAGGTGATTCTGGCCCGCGAACGATGGACCGGCGAAGTTGCCCAGGAAAAACGCGTCCACCTGCCCGGGAGCGTGGCGGCCGTTGGCGAGGCACTTCTCGCCACCTTCCACCGCGAGCGAACGGAGGTCGCGGTCCCCAAACGCCCCAAAGGGCGTCTTCCCGATTCCGATTACGGCTACAGGTCTCATATGGCCGTTCCTTTACGACCGCTTGGAGCGGTCCTCCAGAACGCTGAGCCGCGTGTCCAGGTCGGCGAGCCGCCCCATAATCAGGTCGAAACGGGTGTTCATGCTGGATTCGAGCGCCAGCATGCGCGCCTCCAGGCTGCTCATACGCGCAGACAAAGCGTTAAAGAGCAGGCCGTTGCCGATCATGCCGAGGACCAGGGCGATGGTCGGAACGCCCACCGCCAGATAGAGTTGCGTGTCTGTCATCGTAACCGCCCTCCTCCACTATAGCCGGAAGCACGGCGGGCGCTCTACGGGCTAAAATCAACTTAACGGCCGGCAGGAAACGCCTGCCAGCTTTGTTTCCACGTTTGGAAGGGTTTCCACGTCACATCTACAGGACCGTGGAAGCCGTAATTTACGCCCTGATGAGCGAAGCCGTCGATCCCGGCCTGGAACTCCTGGAGACGCAGAACAGGTTTGTTTCCGATAACTTGCGTCGGATTTTTGTGCAGATTTACCGCATTGTGGGCAACGTGGCCGATGCCCAGGACCTCACCCAGGAGGCCTTCATCAAGGCGCTGCAGCGGCAGGAGCAGCTCAAGGACGGGCAAAAGGCGGCGCATTGGCTTTCGCGCATTGCGACCAATACGGCTATCGATTTCCTGCGGCGCAATGGGCGGGTGTCGTTTTGCGAACTGGATGCCGCGCCGGAAAGCCACGACGAGAGTCCGGAGGATATTCTGTTGCGCTCCGAGCAGCGCGACTATCTGGAAGATGGCTTGCGCCTGTTGACCGCGCGCGAGCGGGCGGCGCTGATGCTGCGCGATGTGGAGGGCTTGCCGGCCGAAGAAGTGGCCCAGCGGCTGAATTGTTCCAAGGCCACCGTGCGGTCGCACATCGCCAACGCGCGCATTAAGCTCCGCAAGTATATGGAAAAGAGGAAGCGATGACGCATCCGGATCAGACTATTCTGGCTCTGTACGCCGGCCAGGACCTCGGTTGGTTTCGCCGCCGGCGCACGGAGCGTCACCTGGCCAGTTGCCGCCAGTGCCGCAACGAGGTGCAGGCGTTCGCGTCGGCGCGCGACCATCTGGTGGCGCTGAATGAATTGCCGGCCATCTCCTGGAACCGGCTGGCCATCGAGATGAAAGCCAACATCCGGCTGGGCTTGGCGGCCGGCGAATGCGTGCGTGGCGAGCGCATGGCTAGTCGCCTCGGCCTGTTTGGCATTTTCTCCGGCGCGCGCGCGCTGGCCGCTTGCGCCAGCGTGGTGGCGCTCGTGACCGCGGGTTTGTTCCTCGAGCGGCCCACTCCGCCCGCGCCGCCGGCCATCGCCAGCGATGGAGCGGTCTTGCGGGCAACGGCCAACGGCATCGAATTGAATCAGGGCGGGCAGACTTTGAGCCTGCTGCATGTGCGCTCCGTCGACGTGACGTATTCGGCGGGAGCGCAAGGTTCCATGCGGGCCGGTTACGTGGATTCCGACACCGGCAACGTAACGATCAATAACGTGTATGTCCAATAAACTAGCGATTCTATTCGTGGCGGGCGTCACAGCGCTTTGCGCGCAGGAAACACCGCTCGACAACTGGGTAAAGATCAACCTGCCGGTGGATTCGCCTCTGACGCTGATCTCGACAGACCTGGGTGAATCGCACCTCAGCCCGCGGGGCAGCGCCGTGGTGCTGGATCTGGATGTGGCCCTCACCTTGCACAACTCCAGCCCCAACCGCGTGCGCGGCGTGACCCTGCTGGTGGCCGCGCAGGAGGTAACGCCGGGCGGCAAGGCTTCCGTCTCGGTCCCCAGCCTGGACGTGGCACCCAATCGGAACTTCCCCGTGCGCATCAACCTGCGCCTGTTGCGGCCGGCGCAGATGCGCGGCGGTCCACTGGTCGAGGTCAACCTGGATGGCGTGCTCTTTCAGGATTATTCGTTCTACGGCCCGAACCGCCTGGAATCGCGCCGCACCATGATTGCCTGGGAGATGCAAGCCCAGCGCGACCGAAAATATTTCAAGTCGATCCTGGCGGCGCGCGGCATGGATGGGTTGAAACAGGCGATGCTGGAGAGTCTAAATCGCCAGGCTGAACGCCCGCGGCTGGATGTGCAGGTTTCGCGCGGGCGGGCGGTAACCTCCGCCGCGGGGGCGGAGCGCGCCGTGCGATTCGCGTTTCTGCGCTTCCCGGATGAGCCTGTGGAACCGGTGGAAGGTTGGGCCGAGATCGCGGGCAACGAGGCGCGCAATCCCCGGATTGACGTGCACAATACCTCCGCCCGGCAGGTGCGCTCCGTGGAAATCGACTGGATGGTGACCGACCGGCAGGGCAAACAGTACATGGCCGGTTCGGTGCCGGCGTCCGGTCCCGAATTCAACCTGAAAGCCGGCGCCACCAGCCGCGTGCTGCAGGACACCGCGCTGCGCCTCTCGCGGCTGGCGAACGACGGCGGAGCGCCGCTATCCATCGCTGGCATGACGGGCTTTGTGGGCCAAGTCGAATTTGCCGACGGCAAGGTTTGGATTCCCAATCGTGAATCGCTCGCCAACGCCCAGCTTCTGGGCATTCTGGAGCCGTCGCCGGAAGAGCAGCGCCTGATGGACCTGTATCGCAAGAAAGGGCCCAAGGCCCTGGCCGACGAGCTCAATAAGTTCTGAGTGGGGCAGGCTCCCAGCCTGCGGCGGCCTCTCAGGCCGCCTGGCTGCTATGCTTCGACCGAAGGGTCCAACACTGTCATGCCCTCGTCCTCGGCCGCTTTCAGGAGTTGGCGGTCCGAACACACAAAGGTCGCGTGCCGTCCCAGCCTCGCACGCAGCATAATGCAGCCGGCCAGTTGCACCGCATCATACGCCCTGAGAGCATTCCGGTCCAGCAGCGCAGCCGCCTCCTGGATCACCAGATCCGTTATAGGTTGCACCAGGAAGAAGTTCGCCAGGTGCCGATCCATACTGTCGATCAGATTGTCCGCGATATTGCGCGCCACGTCACCGGCCCTTTCCCGCTGCCTGACCGCGGACCGGAATTCCACCCGCGTCAGTCCGAGAACGGCGAGCGTATGCCCACCCGCAGGGTCGGCGAGCCGGAGCATTTGGTCGGTGCCCGGCTCGCGGACGTACAGCTTCACTAGCGCGCTAGTATCCAGGTAGTAGACGCTCAAAGGCTATCTTCGCTCACGTAGGACGGTTTGGGAAAGCGGCTCACCGCGCATAGCGACCGGATTAAATCCGGAGCGGTATCCCGGTTCCCGCTCCAGGATGCTGTGTACTTCGGACAGCGGGCGATTGACTTTGATCGCCGTAACGGGAAACTGAGGATTCTTAGGGTTCGCAACCTTGCTAGTCAAGATCCAGTTGCGGTCAATCGCACTTACCAGCACGCGTTGGCGCTCATCCGGTATGGCGGCCCAGGGGTAGCCTTGTTGCGGAAGAAAAGTGTCGCGAAACCATTTGAGAGATACGAACCCAAGTTGCGGGTCTTTTTCGGCTTTCGCCAGCGCGGTCACGATGTCCTGAACGGGGTCGGTAACGATCTCCACAGGTTTGGCCAGGGAGTCCTGAACATCCTCCACTGATGGACCGGTGGCTTGATCTTCTTCCGCCGTCGAGGGCCGGTAGGAGATCGCGACCAAGCCGGAGTCCGGTAACCAGCGGCTAGCTGGCGCGTTCTGCTTAACCTGTCTGCTGTCCTTGGCACTGCCGCGGCGCAAGGACACTTGGACGCGGAAGCCCTTCCGTGGGGAAAGCCTTACCAGAGGTTTGAGCGCCGCGGGCAACTGGGCCACAAGGGCCGGGAGATGGTCGAGCGCCGCTTCGATTTCAGACTGCTCTTCCGAAATGGTCTTTTCGGTTTTCATGAATATCTTCTTTCTATAAATTTAAATTTAACAACTTTATGGGATCGGTCCGGAGCATGATGCCCGTCTAATCCATTTATATACATTATAAGCGCGACGCACTCGATACCGCCGGGATGTTGGTTTTTCGTGGCAGGCCCCCGGCCTGCAGCGGCCTCCCAGACCGCTGCCCCTGTCTCGGCCCGGCAATACCATATTCGATGCTGGTGCCTGGTATGGTACCCTGAAGCGTCATGGAAACAGCGCGCAAGATCACCGTCGAGGTCCCGCCGGAGCTTCTGGAGAAAGCACAACGAGCAAGCGGTAGCGGCATTACCCAGACTGTGCGCACCGGCTTGCAGCTAGTCGCGGCATCGCAAGCCTATGTGCGGCTGCGCCAACTTCGGGGCAAGGTTCGCTTCACCCGCACGTCGGCTGAGCTGAAGGCCGACCGATGATCGCGGTTGACACCAGCACCTGGATCGCCTTCCTGCAGGGAGATGGCGGCGAGGATGTGGAACTACTCGATCGGGCGCTCCAGGACCGGCAGGTTCTGATGGCGCCCGTCGTGCTATCCGAAGTGTTAAGTGACCCGAAGCTTTCTGCGGAGGTTTCACAAAGCCTCTTAGAACTGCCTCTCATTGAGGTCGGTCCCGGCTATTGGCAAAGGGCAGGCGAGTTACGAGCGAAGGCACTGGCGAAGCGCCGCAAAGCGCGCCTCGGCGACGCCCTGATCGCCCAGAGCTGTATCGATCGGGGTATCCCTCTCCTTACGCGAGACGGCGATTTCCGGGCGTTTGCCGACGCCGCCGGCCTCGATCTCCTGATTGGGTCCGCAGGGGACTGAACCGAAGCACGTTAGAAATGGCCAGCCGCTCTGGTAAGAGCCCGGATTGGAGAATCCGCGCTTCTTGAGACGAACGCGCGAATGGTCAACCCCAACTGCCCAGGAATTCGGCCCGGTTCCGCATATTCGCTGTCGACATGGCTGTGCGAAGACGCAGGCGGCGCAATTGCTCGCCAACCGAGAATCGCTGTTGCGGCGCCAGAATCATGCCGGCATGCTCCCGCCCGGCACTGATCCACTGACTGGCGAGAACGGAGAGCGGCGACCAGATCGCTGTCCATCGCGTCCTCATCGATGTAGATCTTGACTTGGCCCACGGATGCCGCTCATCGGCCATGCTGCCGTTCGAGGGCCTCCGCCTCCCGCGTTTCAGCTTCGAGGTCTCCGTCGATCTCTGCCTGGTTGGCGTGGTAGTGGGCAAGGGCCGCATGCACCTGCGCCAGCGAAAGGTGCCCGAATTTCCGCACGATTTCTTCTGGAATCAGACCCATGTTATGCCACTGAGCGACTCGTCGAACCGAGACTCCCGTTCCGGCAATACACGGCCGGCCGCCGCGTATATCGGGACGTCGGGAGATTAGGCTGCCAATCTCGGTGACGGTTGCCATCGACCCAAGCATAACGCACCTAAGTGGCGTTGGCCTCCGGCCCATCCGGCCCCTCCAGCCCGGTTCGGCGCGGCGCACCCTTCCACCACACGCCGCCCGAGCCGGCGATCTTCTCCAGGAGTTGGTCCTTGGTCAGCTCGCGTATGATTTCGCAGCGGCCCGCGCCCGCGAATTCCGTCGCGTCCGCATCGAGCGACTTGCGAAAGCAGTCGCCCGCGCACTGCCACTTCGCGAAGCAGCCGCGGCAATACTCGCGGCGCTCGACGGTCTGCGCGCGAAGCCCGGTGTAAACTCGCTCGTCGAAATCGTAGCCTGGCCCCGTCGCCGCGGGCCGGCCATAGAAGAACCGCTCCGCCCACGGCTGGCGCTCGTCCGCCACCTCGTAACAGGCGCTGATGTTCCCCCCGGGCGAGACGCAGAAATTGTCGTTTGCCACGCCGCAGAAGCGGTTGGTCACCGTCCCCAGGCGGGCGCCGGAGAATCGCAGCAGCCTGGCCGCCTTCCCGGACGTGCGGCGCGCCGCGCGAAACGCCTCGACAAAGGCAGCAGTCTCCGCGCTGACCCGGTCCCGGCCGCGACCCATGCGGTACAGCGGCTCCACCTGAATGGCGTGCGGCCGGAATCGGCGGCAGATAAAAGCCACCGATTGGGGCAGACGCGCCAACGATTCCGCCGTCGCCGTCATGCGTATCGAGTAGCGGAACCCGGCGCGATCGAAGGCGCGCAGGGTAGTCAGAACCGCCTCGCTCGACCCGCCTCCGGAGGCCCGGCGCCGATTCACATCCTGCATCTCCGGCAGCCCGTCGAAGGAAACTGTCGCGCCGTCGAGGTGCGCCGCGATCCACGCCCGCTGCGCGTCGTTCAGTACGCCGTTGGTCGTCACCGAACTCCGCAGCCGCAGTCCCTTCGCCTGGGCAACATCTTCCGCGTAGAGATGCGACTCCTGCAGCCGGACCCAGTGCTGAGTCGGCTCTCCGGCGCCGTGATAGTTGACCTCGAACGACGATGCGCCGGCCTCCGCCGCGTTTGCCGCGACAAAGTCGATGGCCCGCCGCGCCGTCTCCGCCCCCATGAACGTGGCTGGCGCATCGCCCGAGGCCGCATAGCAATATGCGCACCGCAGGTTGCAGGCGCTGGTCAGAAGCAGCGTGACCACCCGCGGCCGCGGCGGTCCCGTGAGTCGCGTGGCGGGCGCCCGCTCCGCCGCACCACCCACGATCCCGGCTTTTCGCAGCCACGCCAGGACCTCGGCGCTGATATCGCTGGTTCCCTCGCCCGCATTCGGCGACTGTAGAAAACGCACCAGCGCGGCGTTGGCGATCAGCGCCGCGCCCCGCAGCGGCGCGTACACCAAGTATTCGGATTCGTTCAACGGCAAGACAAACAGCTCTGACAACCCGCTTTTCCTAAACCAGATGTTAGCAGACGATCACGGACAATCAGCCGGAGAAGCAATGTGTGATGATGTTTCTCAGTGGGGCCAAAAGTATCGCAGGCTAAATTCTGTGCCGCCATATCGTTACTAATGTGCGGTGCGGGGGCGCGCGCCGCCGAACTGGAAATCCACTACACCGCCATCCAGAAGATTCTGGCGCGAGAGGTTTTCAGCCAGGACGGCCGCCGTTATGTGCGCGGCAGTCCCGCGGCGAAATGCAGCTTCGCCTATCTGGAGCACCCCGAGCTGCGCGGCGACAACGGCAGGCTGTCCCTGAAGGCGCGCTTCACCGGACGCTCCGCGTTGGGCGTCTTCGGCCGCTGCATCGGTATGGGAGACTCGTTCGACGTGTACATCACCGCGGTACCCTATTACCACAACCAGTCGATCGGCCTGAAGGATGTCCGGGTGGAAGGCCGGGCTCCGCAAGGCGCGCCCCGCACCGGATACTATGTGCGGCGGGTGTGCGCGGCGCTGGGCGACAGCCTGCGCCAGCAGTTCGAGTATCGCGTCGGGGACCAAGCCAAGCGGCTCCTGGAACAGACCGCGCCCGACGCGGCGTACCGCCAGGAACTGCTGGATTTCAGCGTGCCGCGGGTGCAGGTGATGCCGGATGCGCTGATCGTCACCGTGGATTTCAGGCTGGCCGTGAAGTAACGGTCCGGCGCGGCGAGCGATCTCACTTGGCCTGCGGATTGGCGGCGAGTTCCTCGAGCTTGGGCAGTTGTTGCCGCACGATGGCGGCGTCGTTGGCGTTGGGCGCCAACTCCAGGTAGTTGCGGAAGCACTGAGCGGACTCGGCGTACTCTTTCTTATCCATCAGGATGAGCCCCAGCACATAGTTCATGCGTGGGATCTTCCGGTCTTTGTCCAGGCGCAGTCCGGCGCGCGCCGCCCGCTCGGCCTCCTCGGCCTTGTTCAGCCTGGCGTTGGCCACCGCGTTGAACAGGTAAGCTCCGGGAAAATCCTCGGGATCGAGCTGGATCCACAGGTGCGAGTACTTTTCGGACTCGGCCCAATCCGCCCGGCGGTCGGCCGCCACAGTCAGGTTCTCATAAGGCTTGACGTAACGTGCGTCGCTTTTCTGAGCCTCCTTCCAGGCTTCGACGGCGCCGGCCGCGTCATTCCGGCTCTGGCGCGCGAGGCCTAGCTGATACCAGGCGATCGCGAACACCGGGTAGATCTTGACGGCCTTGGCGAATTCGGTTGCCGCGGCATCCCATTTCTGCACGCGCATGGCTTCCACACCCCTTTCGTAAGCTTTCCGGGCATTCGAAGGAGCCTGCAGCGTGGTGGCGCTGACCACCAGAGAACTGGCGCGCGAGAGCGGATGCAGAAGGATGGTGCCGAGGCGGCCGGAGTCCATCGTGCTCTTCATAGCAATGATCGCGTTCTCGGAACTGTAGCCTGAAAGAACCGCGTGCAACTCGCAGTTTCTTAGTGCCTGAGTAATGGGCATGGAATACTGGGTCGAGCTGGCATTCAAGGGTTTGTTCAGCTCATCGCTCCGCGAAATGGCGGGCTGGTCGGCATCCGCCGTCGAGACATCGCTCCCGCTGGCCGACACCTTGAAGCCAAAATGTCCCTTCGCATCGGTCCAGGCTACGAAAGTCGCGCGGCCGTCGCAGATTTTCTCGATGCGAACCGCGTCGGCGGGCGGCGACCCATCGTCCAACATCACGCTGCCGGTGAAGAAAACCACCCGTTCGGAACTCTTGTCGATTGCGGATTGACCCGAATTCTGGCCCCTCGCCGCGACAGCGGCGGCCAACAGCAGCCCTGCACCTACCCAAGTTCGGCAAACCATACCGCCTCCTGATGTATTTACTCAATTATGCGCCTGCCAAGCTCCAAACGGAATACGGGTTTCCACCGCAGGACTCGCACTGGAACGATCACCGTGTTTTTACAATTGAAACATCACGCTTCAGCTTGCCGCCGGCCTCAGCCGGCCATCTCCAGCAGCTTCCGCACGGTGTTCCAATTGCGACTGGTACCGGAGGTCCGCAGCGTCTTCTCCACTTTAGGCAGCGACAGCTTCGGACGCGCCATGCCGTTGGTGAAGTAAATGTACAATTCGCGCCCGTCGATGTGCAATTCCTCCGGATCGGCGTCGATTGCGCGGACCTGCTCCAGCGCCGCGGCGCTCGGATCGGCGGCCAGAAAGTGGATGGCGAGTTTGCCGGGGTCCATGCCGGGCCGCGCCGCGAACGGGTTCCGGGCAAGCACGCCTTCCAGGTCGGAAGGCGTGCGGAGGATGACGTCGGGGCGGAAGCCGCAGGCGCGCTCGATGGCGTCCTCGATCCGCTGGCGCAGGCGAACCAGGTCGCGTGCCGCGGTTCTGAAGAGAACATTGCCGGAGTTGATGTAGGTTTGGACGTCTTCGAATCCGAGGGACTCATACAGCGCCCGCAGTTCGTCCATCTTCACCTTGTGGTGGCCGCCGACATTCACCCCCCGGAGCAGAGAGATTAGCACAGGCATATGAGGTACAGGATACCTCACGACCGCCCTGACGGGGTGCCCTGTGGGTCCGGCGCAACGCGAAAACCAAAACCCCATATTGGCCGCGGATGAACGCAGATGAACGCGGATAAAAACGAGCCAGACGGAAGTTTTCCTGAGCGGACGAAGTGTACAAGACCGCGGCGCCTGGATAGTCAGCGGCCCCCGACCCGCTGTCCCCTCGCCCGCTGCATGAAGACAGGCAGCATGGATCTTGCGGCGTTTCCTGAGCTTCTCGCGCTCTCCATTTTTGTCTCGTACACGCGCACGCCTCGGTCACCCCAGGCGGAAGCCCCCGCCCCACCCTGCGTTACAATAGCGTTGAATGCCGCAGCGGGAAACCATGCTCGTCCCGCCGGTTCCTTTTGCGCCGCAGTTGCTCTCCAGGTTGGGCGAACTGGACAGGGCCGTGCAATCGGCAATCCGGGGGAAGCCCGAAGTCGTACGGCTCTCGCTGGTCTGTCTGCTGGCGCGCGGCCATCTGCTGATCGAGGACGTGCCGGGCGTGGGGAAAACTACGCTGGCCCAATCGCTGGCGCGCGCCGTGGCCTGCGGCTTCCACCGTCTGCAATTCACCAGCGACATGCTGCCCAGCGACGTGCTGGGCGTCACCATTTACAATGCGCATTCCGAGGCGTTCGAATTCAAGCCGGGTCCCGTCTTCACCAATTTCCTGCTGGCCGACGAAATCAATCGCACCACGCCCAAAACCCAGTCGGCGCTGCTGGAAGCCATGAACGAGAGCCAGGTGACCATCGACGGCCGCCCGCACCTGCTGCCCCGCCCCTTCATGGTGATCGCCACGCAAAACCCGGTGGAGCACCACGGCACTTACCCGCTGCCCGAGTCGCAGATGGATCGCTTCCTGATGCGCCTGCGCATCGGCTACCCGGACTCGGCCAGCGAGCGCGAGATCCTGCGCAATATCGAGATGGCCACCGCCGACAGCGTGCGCCCGGTGCTTTCCGGCGATGACATCGTACGGCTGCAGGCCTCGGTGCAGCGCGTGGCAGTGGAAGAGTCGCTGGTGGATTACATGCTGGCCATCGTGGAAAAGACTCGCGCGCACGAATCGCTCACCCTCGGGGTCAGCCCGCGCGGCTCGCAAGCGCTGTTCCGTGCGGTGCAGGCGCTGGCGCTGCTGGAGGGGCGCGAATACGCCATTCCGGACGACGTGAAACGCCTGGCGGCGCCGGTCTTCGGGCATCGCGTGATGGTCAATACGCGCACGGCGCTGGCCCAGCGGCGCTCCGACCTGGGCGACCGCATCATCGAAGAGATCCTCAACCAGACGGACGTGCCCCTTTAGTGCAAGTACGTCATGCAGAATCGTGGGGCGGGCGTCCACGCCTGCAGCGGGTCTCCAGACCCGCAACGGGTCCTGAAGGACACACTTCCATATGAAAACCGCCATCATCGGCCTACCCATGGTAGGTAAGACTTCCCTGTTCACCATCCTCACCGGCGCCCACCAGGAGACGCGCATCGGTTCGACCGCTGTGCACGTGGGCGTGGCCAAGGTGCCCGACGCGCGCCTGGAGGAACTGGCCAAGCTGTTCGAACCCAAGAAGGTCACGCATGCCAGCGTGGAATACGTGGACATGCCCGCCATCTCCAAGGAGAGCCTGCGCGACGCCAGCTACGTCGCCAGCCTGCGCGTGGTGGACGCCTTCGCGCAGGTGCTGCGCCTGTTCGAGGACGATACCATTCCGCATGAGAGAGGCAGCCTGGATCCGCTGCGCGATCTGGAAGACGTGGAGACGGAGCTGATTCTGAGCGACCTGGTGGTGATCGAAAAGCGGTTGGAGCGGCTGGACAAGGACCGCAAGAAGATCAAGAATCCCGAGCTGGACCGGGAATTTGAATTATTGCAGAAGTGCAAGGCGGCGGTGGACGCTAACCAGCCGCTACGCGAACTGGAGCTTGGCCCGGACGACGAGAAGCGCATACGCGGGTTCCAGTTTCTGTCGCAGAAACCCATGCTGTACGTGTTGAACCTGGGCGAGGCGGACGCGCCGAAGCTGCACGATAAGGAGCGGGAGTACCGCCAGGGTCCGCTGGCCGGACGCAAGCAGACTGCGGTCGCGGCGATTTGCGGCAAGGTGGAAGCCGAGTTAGCCGAGTTACCCGCCGCGGAGCAGAAGGAGTACATGGCGAGTTACGGCCTGAGTGAGTCCGGCCTGGAGCGGCTGATTACGGCGACTTACTCGCTGCTGGGGTTGATGTCGTTCCTGACCGCCGGCGAAGACGAGGTGCGCGCCTGGACGATTCCCTTCCACAGTACGGCGGTGAAGGCGGCCGGCGCGATTCATTCGGACTTCGAGAAGAAGTTCATCCGGGCGGAAGTGGTGAACTGGAAATCGCTGGTGGACTTAGGCGGGTATGCGGGGCTGCGCGAAAAGGGTATGCTGCGGCTGGAAGGCAAGGAGTATATTGTCAAGGATGGCGACGTGCTGGTGATCCGGCACGGGTAATGCGGGAGGTTGAAGGTGCGTTCGATAGCGCTGCTATTCCTTTCGCTGGCGCCGGCGCTTCTGGCTGACGCGGCGGAGCGGCCCAAAGAGATTCGCGCTCTGGTGGATGCGGCTCCGGTGGCGCCGCCTGAGTTGGCCGCCGATATTCTGATTCGCATCGTCGAGTCCGGCCGCGTTACCGACCCGGCCTGGAAGCTGGAGTTGCTAGACCAGGCGTTCCACATGGCGGGGGCGGCGAAGTACCCGGTCGCACTGAGCGCGGCGGTCGCACGGGCGCTGAATACCGATTCCGACCCTGGCGTGCGATCCGGGGCATTGCACGCCAAACTGGACGCGCTTTCGTTGCGCTGCCGAGCGGTGAGCGGCACGCTGGCCCTGGACCGCAAGAAGGCGGTCGCCTTGTTTCGTGAGATTCCGATCTTGCAGTTCCCTGCTCACACGTGCGCCGACTCCATGCGAGAGTTGCCGGACATTGTTTTTGAGACTCTGGGACAGGTCTTCGCACAGGCATTCACCCCGCAAGAGCGCGCCAAGGGCAAGCACGTCGACTTCGCGGAAGAGTATCTGGGCGGCCTCACTTCGCCTACGCAGTTGGAGCCAGCCATCCGCATGATCGCGGCTCAAAAGCTCACTTCGGATGAATTGGCGCGGCTGACCGGCGTGCTGGTGGCGAGTATCCAACAACTGAATAGCGACGACCGGACATTCACCGCCGTAACGAATCCGGGGCTGATCGACGAAGTGCTGACATTCGCCGACCGCTGCCGGCAGAGCGGGTACTCGCCGCAATCCCTGGTGGCCAGTTTCCGCGCGTACCTGGTGAGGCATTTCCAGGCAGCCAGATGCGCGGAGAGTCCCAAGGCTTACTCGGGCGGCCGGTTGGCGGAGACGTTCAACCAGATGTTAGTGCCGCTGGCGGGAGAAGGCGCGGTGGCTCCTATCACTCCCGATGAGATGAAACCCGTGTCAGTAGGGGAAGCGGCGAAAGTCTATGAGTTCTGGTCCAAGCCGGCGGCCCGGAAAGTGATGGCGGACTACAAGCTTTTGCGCTTTGGCACGGACGAACAGCAGGCGCTCAACAGCGCGAAGGGCACGCGTCCCGATCACATGGCCCAGTTTCTGACCGTGGAACAAAGAAGCACGCCCGAATGGCAAGCCGCGGCGCAGGAGTTTCTGAGCAGACTCGAGGAGTGGAAACAGGACAACGACGAACCCGCGGAGTCTTACTTCCACGAGGTCTGCTTCATGTATGCCGGATTGCTCGATATAGCGCCGTCCGGCTCGTTGCGCGAACACGTGCTGCACAGTTACATCGATTTCCTGAAGAACTCTGAGGTCGAGCGCGGCAGCCCGCCGGAGTGGTACCTGGAGGTTTCCCGGCTGATGAACGGGGCGACCGACGCTACGTCGGGCGAAATCAGTCGCGTGAAAAACGAAATGCGCGCGCGTGGCGATCCGGTGATGATACTGCTGGTGGATGTACAACGGACTTTGGCGGCGCAGGCTTCCACTACGACCGGCCATCGCCATGCCGGCTCCACTCCGGCCCCTTGAACTCTTCCGCACCACTGGCGCGTACAACACGCCCAAGCCCGCCAGCAGGCCAGCGAGAGTCTTCCCCGCTGGTTCATTCGGCGGCATCGTCACTCAGACCGTAACTCGCCATTTACTCCTTGCGCTCGTCGGCAGGGAGCTCGGCAACTCGGCTTCCACCTTGCCGCAAATCGCCGCAAGCCGTTTCGGCCCGAGGTCGTGAACTGGAAATCGCTGGTGGACGTAGGCGGACATGCGGGGCTGCGCAAAAGGGGTATGCTGCGGCAGTCTGCAGGGCGAGGTGCACATTGTCAAGGGTGGCGACGTGGTGGCGATCCGGCACGGGTGACTAATTCCTGCACGACCCGGTGCCCTGGTGCCCCGCGCCGATTGAGTCGCCGAATTGCTGTTCGTCTGGATGGCCGGCCGGTTAGTGGCCCTACGCGCCTCTGGATTCCCGGCGCGCGCGGTCCCGATCGAGAAACCGCTCAATCAGTTTCGTGGATGCTCGAAATCCGGATTGCCGCAATCGCGCGACGGTGGGCGGGAAATCGATCAGGTCACGCTCGGCGGCAATCAGAAGAACTGTCAACGTACCCGTTACGACCAGGTTCCTGCTGGCAGCCTCTCGCCGGCCCTGTGTTTCGTCGATGATCGCCAGGTCCGCAGCAAGTCTCTGGGCCAATACGATCACCGCCGCTTCTCCCGCGTCCAGCCGGGCTAGCGCGCGGTCATCCGGGAGCGCAACTTCGTGAACCTCGATCCACTCAGGCAGCCTTCGCGCAAAGCCACGCACCATGGGTGGCGCCTTCGCTGCCCGCAGTTCACCCAGGACTTGCGCTGGAATTAACACCCGGGCATAGAGTTGATGGAGGAGACGCTCACAGCCGATGAGGACCAGATGGTTTAGGGGAGTCGTATCCGCAATGACCACCATTCGGGCTCACAAACGGTCAACCTAACGCGGAACGTCCGGCGGAAGCAAGCTGCGATGAGTCTCGATCTCTCGCTCCAGTTCCTCGTCCGAGTAATCGTAGTGCACACCAGCCCGATCCAAAAGGGCATCCACTTCCATGCGAGACTCGTACCCAAGCATTCGCCCAACCTGTGCGGTAGTGAGCGCACCGGAGCGGTAGCCTTCCACGGCGAGCGCCTCCAGTGCGTGTCGTGGCAGGTCCCCCCAACCATGTTGGAGCGCTTCCATCACGTCCTCGGGCACTTCGAGCTGGAGTTGCATATTCCGCCTGACTCTTAGTATATCCCTTGCCGATCCCGGCTCCACTCCGGCCCCTTGAACCTCTTCCGCACCACAGCCACATACAACACACCCAAGCCCACTAACAGGCCAGCCAGAGTCTTCCCCGCCAGCTCATTGGGCGGCATGATCAGCACCACGCAGATAAAGGCCGCAAACACCACAGCCACCAGGTTCAGCGGCGCGCCGAAGCGGCCCAGGCTCCATACCGCCTGGCTCGGCCAATCCGACCCGGCCTGCCGCGCCCGCCATGCCAGCGCGATCGGAATGGTGTAGGCCAGATACAGCGCGACCGTGCTGAGCGATGTCACCACCGGCACCGCCTTGGTCCAGAGCATGGCAGCCATCGACGCCGCTACGATCAGCCAGATGGCCGGCGCGGGCGTGCCGTGGCGCGGGCTGACCCAGCGCACCTGATCCGCCAAAGGCGTGCCGTGGTCGCGGGCGAGCGAATACAGCGCGCGCGACGCCGATGTGACGCACGCCAGTCCGCAAAACCACATGGCCATGGACGCCAGCGCCGCCATGGCGTTGCCCGCCCGCGCGCCCAGTGCCTGTTGCAGGATGGCGATCACCGCGGGGATCTGGTTGCCCTGCGCGTCCTTGGCGGCCAATACCGCGGGAATGCTGCGGATGGCCAGCGTTAGCGCCAGCAACAGAAAGTAACCCGCCACCCCGGAAACCGCGACCGACAGCACGATGCCCCAGGGCGCCCGCCGCCGGGGATCGCGCGTCTCCTCGGCCATGTGCGCCGAGGCGTCGAACCCGGTGTAGGTCCACTGCGCCTGCAGCAGCCCCAGCACGAAGGCCCACCAGTACAGCGAGCGTCCGTTGCTATTCACCGCCGCAAACAGAAACGGCACGGGTTGTTTTGGCGCGAGAAAGAACAGCGCGAGCACTACCACGGCCACGCCGGCGATGTGCACCGTCACGCTGAAATCGTTCAAGATCGCCACCAGCCGGATGCCGTAGTGATTCAGAATGCCCTGGTTCAGCAGGATGAACGCGAACATCGAGAACAGGTTGAATGGCGTGGAAGGCAGATGCAGAAACGGCAGGATGAATTGGGCGCAACTGTAGTTGATGCCGGCCTGCGCGGCGATCAGCCCAACGATGTTCAGCCAGGCTACCAGCCAGCCCCAGCCTTTGCCGCCCAGGTCGGCCGCCCAATGGTAGGTGGCGCCGGCGGTGGGATAGGCCGAACACAACTCGGCCATGCTGGCGGCCACCACCAGCGTGAAGACGGTAGCCAGCGGCCAGCCCAGCGTCATCTCCAGCGGGCCGCCCATTTCGAGGCCATAGCCGAACAGCGTGACCGCACCGGTCAGAATCGAAATGATGGAAAAGGAAATGGCGAAGTTGGAGAAGCCGCCCATGCCGCGGAACAGTTCCTGGGCGTATCCGAAGCGGCCCAGGTCGGAGCGATCCTGTTCCGGCAAAGACATCGCGCCGCGCGCCTAGAGTTCCACGTCCTTCTTCAAGTGCTTGCTGATGGCCTGCTCGACCAGTTCCTTCAAGGTCTGGCCTGTCTCGGTGTGGACGAAAGTGTTCTCCACGATGTCCCAATCGAGCTTATAGCTGCGGGCCCCCAGCATCGCCTTGATCTGCCCCGTGGCGGCGTCCGGCACAACCGTGAATTTGCCCGGCGGTCGGTCGAAGGAGATGGCAATCGCGCCGCCATGCAGACTGGACTGGAAGCCATAGTCGTCACCGGCCAGCACCAGGTCCCCCTGCAAAGCCGTCAATGCTTCGTGAGTGTGCTTCTTGAACTCGTGTTCTTCGATCATGCGATCCCCCTGTGGCGCACGCAATCGTTCTATTGCGTACCTTCCACCCTAGCATTCCAATATGCCGCATGGCGCGCGGAGTGGCAAGGGCGTTTTTGCGCGGCTTGCGCGCGCATTGCCGATTGCGTTCCCCAATGTCACGCGCAGCACGTCGAACCAGCCGCGCTGGGCGCGCACGCCTTCGCCGATATTGAGCGGCCGCGGCTGTATGACCGCAATGCCATCCAGAAGCTTGCTTCCCTCACGCAGATCGCCGTAGTCGGCGTACGAGGTCGCGATGTGCTCGCCGGAGGACGCCCGGCCCGGCCTGCGCAGGTTGGAGGGCGGCCAATCTTGGCTAATGCCACGTACTTTTTGCAACGGGATTAACGCCGCTCGTAAGCGTGGTGCCGGAACATGCAATCGCCCCCAACGTTTCTGTTGTTTATTGCGTCTCCGCTGGACATTTCGTTTGGCTTCAGCTA
>Ga0224555_1000183_pt1 | contig 91437 bp, 66 predicted proteins | sample 714S23034metaG_FD_180687 | JGI IMG/M metagenome (GOLD analysis project Ga0224555, IMG submission 180687) | Peat soil microbial communities from Stordalen Mire, Sweden - 717 S2 30-34 | ecosystem: Environmental > Terrestrial > Soil > Wetlands > Peat | place: Sweden: Norrbotten County, Stordalen... | reverse complement strand
ATACAGTTGTCATCCACCAGCAAGATGTCAGCAAGCATTGGGAAGAGTGATTCTCCGGGAGAGATTTAGGTTGCCTTGCCGAAAAGCCCAATCGTAACCGAGAAAGTTTCCCGGTTCCGTAGCCCAGATCACCCTTGTACACGCAGGGTATCGAGTGAGGCAAGACCAGGGCAGGGAATAACACTCCCACTTTCGTCTCAGGCTTTGAAATTCAGGGGGGAAAACCGAAGGCGGAGGCCGTGAGGGCCTCCGCCTTGGGTGTGGGCTGCGGCCGGGGATGCGGCCGCAGGCTGGGGTGGGTTAGAAGGTGACGCGGCCGCCGAACTCCATCTGACGGGGCGAGTTGGCCTGGGTGTTCATCACGCCCCACGAAGCCGGAGACGAGATAGAGTTTGACGGATCGTAGAACTCGCGATGGTTGAGCATATTGGTGGCGATGAAGGAGAACTCGAAGGTCATCGATTCCGCGATGCGAACATTCTTCTTGAGCTGGCCATCGAGATTCCAGTACGGCTGTCCCATAAACGGACCCTGGCCCGGGTTCTTGGTATCAATACCCAGAATCGGAGCGCGGACCTGGTTCCAGACCGCGACCGGGTTCTTGAACAGGTTCACCGTCGGGTTGGTATTACCCACGCCGACCGTGGTTCCGTAGGGGTCCGGCCCTCCAGTTACCCCGGAGTGAGCCGAGTGTCCCGCATTGTATTGGCTGGTGAAGACGCACTGCTCGTTGGAGAAGTAGCCACCGATAGCGTCAGCACCACCAAACGCTTGTCCGGCAATGGTGCTGCAGTAGACGGGCGGGCCGGAACCGGCGGTGAAGAGCGGAGCCAACTCCCAGCCACCGGCGATCCGTCCGAGCAGGCCGTTCTGTCCTTTAAACCACGGGTCCTGAGCAATGACATAAGTGTTGAATACGAGCCGGCGATCGAAGGACTGCTCGCCATACATGGTGCCGAGGTTAAAAGCGTCATCCGGTGTATATTCGCTGGTCGCCTGGGCGGCGCTGCCAGTGCCCAGAGCCTTGCTATAGGTGAAGTTACTCTGGGTGGTCAGCCCATGCCAGTCGTGAACAGAAAAGCTGACGAAGCCGCCGTTATAGTTGCCATAACCGGTGCTGGTGTTGGATGCAAAGCCGTAGGGCGCCTGTCCGCTCTTGCCCAGTGTCTGACCCGGGATCGGTGTGTTCTCCATCGAGCGTGGAATCACAGTCGTGTTGAACCCACCATTGTCCAGATCGGACCACATGCTCCAGACGCCCTGGCCTTCGAAGTTGCTCAGTTCCTGGTCGAGGACGGCCGCTGTGCAACTGGCATAGCCAGTGCAGTAACCGGTTCCGGCCAGAGCCGTTTCGAAGAAGCCCTGAGTGGGAACGGAGGCGACAAAGCTGTTGTACGCTGCTCCGGCGGCTGGTACATTTTGGCCGCACGCACCGGCGGATTTGTCGCAGTTGAGGTACTTTTCGACGTTGGCGTAGGCCGTTTTGAACTGCTGGCCGCCCACGGACATCATGTAGGGCACGACGTTGAGGTCGTAGGGCTGAAATTCATGATGGATCAGCCGTCCGATGTAACCAACCTCGACCAGCATTTTCTGATTGAGTTGCCGCTGAATGCTCAGATCGATCGAATCCACGACGTTCGGCCGGAAATGTGGATCGAGACCTTCGCCGTTGGCGGCACCCAGATTGTAGCCGGGGTAGGCCGGTTGCGGGAGGATCGCCGCCGCGGCCGGCAGGGGAGCGTTGTTGCCGTCTATGCCGACACGAAAAGCGGTCGAGGCGTTGGACTGGCTCGAAGCGCAGGTGCCATTCATATTGGTATCGTTGCAGCTGACGGCCTGAACGAGACCGACACCGAGCAGCGGCACCAGGACCAGATCGACACCGTTGAGGCGACCGTAGATACGGCCGTAGCCGGCGCGGACGACTGTCGATTTGGAGAAACTCGGATTCCAGGCGATACCGACGCGCGGACTGAATTCTCCATAGAACGGGTCGTAAGGATATTTCTGTCCCGCTCCGACGTGACCGACCAGCGAAAACCCAAGTTGCGGGTTATACACCTGCCCCTGAAGAGCGTCGGCTTTCCGTTGTGCCAGATAGTCCTCGGTCGACACGGGTTCATCGGCGGTATCCACCAGAACGGTTGACCTGCCCTCCTCTTCCTCGGGTGGCATCTGAAGCGTGTAGCCGAGACCATAGGAAAGCGTGAGGCTGGGCTTCATGTGCCAGGTATCGGTGAAGTAGCCGTTGTAGAAGGGAATCGTGCTTTTATCTTCGGCGTGCGTCAGCGGCGGGTTTAAGGCAAGAGTGGCGCCGTTGCGCGTGTAGGCCACCTGCGCGGTGCTGACCATGCCGAAAGCGGCGGACGCGAGACGAACGGTGTTTTTGTTCGCGCCGAATCCGTCATTGAGACCGGTGCCGCTGATGGTCTGGCTGCTGGCCCCGCCCAGAACGTAGGTTGGAGTGAAGTTGATGCCGCCACCGTTGTCGCTGCGCTGGTGGTAGTCCCAGTTGCGCTGGTACTGGCCGCCGAACTGCAGCAGGTGATTCCCCTTCAGCATGCTGACGTTGTCGCTGAAGAAGTTGTCATGTCCATCCCAGAAGCGAGTGCGGATGTTCTGGGTGTTGACGTTAAACGGGGCCAGAACGTACTCATTCGATTCACCGAAGGGCTCGAGCGCGCCACCCAGACCGGAAGCCTGAGGCGGGGCGTTGTTGGTGGACCACGACCAGTAGTTCCGCTCGTAGCTGTAGTGGAAATCGTTGGTGGTATTGGTGCTGATGGAGGTGGTCAGGCCGGTGACGAAGAACCAGGGCTGTAGTGGCCGCGGAGCCGTGGAGGCTGGAACTCCCAGCTTATCGCCGGGGAAGAACCCCCCGATATCGTACTGGTTGGTTGTGAACTGGGTCAGCTTGAAATAGCGGTAGCTGGCGAACCAGTTCCACTTGGAGCTGAAGGAGTGATCGAGGCGGAAGACCATGTCGTTGCTGCTAAGCGGCAGCGACATGTTCGCGGTGAAGGCGGCTTCGTTAAAGCCGTCGCAGGTAGTGCCGTTGTAGGCGGTTCCGCAGGAGTTGGTACTGCCGCCGCCGCCAGCGATATTGCCGGTGGGCTCGTACTTATTCCACATGGCGGAAACAATGGGATTGATACCGATGCCGCGAGGGTCGACGCTGGTATCCGCGTAGCTTGCGCTCCCATCCAGCGCATACAGGTTGCCCGCCTTCAGTGAGGCGGTGGGTACGATTCTGGTGACCGTGGTCGACTGCGGGAAGCGATACCCTTCGAAGAACCCGAAGAAGTAGAACTTTCCACCCAGGATCTGGGGAGTGAGGAACCCGCCGGCTTTGGCGCCGAAGCGGCTGTAGTGATATTGCTGGAGGGGCACACCGAACTGGTTATTATCCCAGGTGTTGGCGTCGAATCCGTTGTCGAGGTAATACTCGTACGCACCGCCGTGCCAGCGGTTGGTGCCGCGCGGCGTCACCAATTCCACCTGCGAGCCCGACGAGTTGTTAAAGTCGGCCGTCTGGTTCGTCGAATTGACCTGGGCTTCCTGGACGCTGTCCGAGGGGGTCGGCATAATTCCGCTGGGCGGCCCATACAGTGCGCCGTTGGAGGAGGCGACGCCGGTTGGATCACCCGTAAAGGAGGAGGGACCCGTGTTATAGACGCTGTTGTTGCCGTCCATATCGCTGGTGTTGTTGCCGCCGTCCAGCAGATAGGTGTTGTTGTCGTTATAGGTCCCAGCCACGCTGCCGTTCGGGCTCACGCCGGGTTGCAGGGTCGCGAAGGTGGACACATCATGGCCGAGGCTGGGCAGCGACTCGATCGCTTCCACGCCGATCGACTCGCCGATGGTTGCATTCAGAGTCTGCAGTTCAGTGCCACGCACCTGGACTTCAACGGTCTGGGCTGTCGACCCGACGTTGAGCTTCACGTTCGCGGTGGCCTGCGTTCCCACGCTGACGGTCAGGCTGCTCACTTTTGCGGTAGAGAAGCCGGATTTGATAACCGTGACTTCGTAGATGCCGGGAGGCACGTTGGGGAAGATGTACTTTCCGGTGCCGTTGGTGGCTGTGGCCAGCTTGGTGCCAGCGGACGAATTGATGAGCGTCACGGACGCGTCCGCAATGACGGCGCCGCTCTGGTCCTCGACTTCGCCAACGACCGTGCCTGTATTTGTTGCCTGACCAAGAGCCGAGTGCGCGCCTGCAAAACAACAGAACAACGCGGCTATCATCGGGATGATCCATTGCAACCTGAGTTGCTTCATCACAAGCTCCTCCATTGAATTCACTCGTTGCCAAAAAAATTAACGTTACCGGGTCTGGACACCTGGGGAATGCCCGGATTCTGGTGACCGCTTCAACAGTGAGGCGGCTTCGTGCGTTTCCTCATTGAACCAACAACTTAACTGATTTCTACAACTGGGGAGAAAACAGCCTGCAAGAGCACCGGGAGGGAATGATGGAAGGTCTAAAGCAATTGGGGGACCATTTGTGAACGTTTGCGCAATTTCTATGACGCTTTGGAATCAGTACTTTAGTGACTGTCGGGGTCGGGCTGTGGATGAATCTGCTCCGTAAATTCATATTTAGGGGGGCTGGCTCTCCGGAATTGCAGATAACCTTTGGGAATCCGGGATCGTCCAAAGCCAAACAAACACAGAGGGATAGGGGTGAATGGTCGCGGGGCGAGTCCTGGCGGTTCGCCGCGCACGGGGGTGGGGAAAAGGAAGAGGCGCCCGGGAGGGCGCCTTCCGAAGGGTACTGTGTTGATGCAGGCTCGTTCCGGACTCGCGCCTTACATCAGGCCGCGAGTCCGGTCCAGCCGGACCCCCAATCAGAACTCGTAGCGAAGGGCCATCTGGATCACGCGCGGATCGCCGGAGCCGGTGATCTGTCCAAATGTGCCGCTGTTGTAGTTCGAGTTGGGGTTGTCGAGATTGGGGTGGTTGAAGAGGTTGAAGAAGTTGGCCTCGTATTTGAACAGAGAACTCTCGGTGACGCGGAAGGACTTGATGACGCCGAGGTCGGTATCGATGGAGGCAGGGCCGAAGAACTGATTGCGCTTCATGGGGCTGTCGCACCAGAGCGCAGCGCCGCAGGTGGTGTGGGTAAAGGCGCTGGGGTTGAGGAAGGTGATGGTCTCGGCTCCGCCGCCGTTGGTCTTGTTCACGCCGAGCTCGGCGTTGCCGTAGGTGTAGCCGCCGGCGAGCACGGGACGGTCGACAAAGCGGCCATCCTTGTTGGGGTCGTTCTTGGACGAGGTGTCGAGGAGGCCGATAGGCTTGCCGGTATAGCGGCTGAGGATGCCGGATAAGGACCAGCCGCCGAGGATGAGATTGTTCTTCTTCCAGGGCGATTCCCAGACGCCGTTCGCGACCAGGGCCTGGCGATGATCGAAGTCCGCCGGGCCGTAGTCGTAGCGGGGGTTCTCGGGATCGGTGATGCCGGTCTGACCGTTGCCGGTGGTGAAGACGTCGCTGATCTCGTCCATGGCTTTGGACCAGGTGTAGTTGGCGGTGAACTGCAGGCCGTTGGTGTACTGCTTTTTGAGGCTGGCCTGGAGACCGTTGTAGTTGGAGAGGAAACTATTGCTGCGGAAGTTGTCGGAGTTAAAGATGGCGTTAGGCCGGGCGCTGGAGAAGCCGTTTGGATAGCCGGCGGCGGCGCACACAGCGGGCGTGCTGGTGGTGGGGCAAGCGGTGCGGCCATCGTAGTTGTTGACGTCGCGCAGGCCGATGAGCTTGCGGCCGCGGGTTCCGATGTAGTTGGTTTCGAGCACGTAGCCGTGACCGAGGGAGGCCTCGATGCCGAGGTGAGCGCCTTCATAGTAGGGGGTGACCAGATCCTGGTCCATGTGACGCGGGACGGGTAGACCACCATAGGCGGCATACTGGGAGTTGCCGGTGAAATTGGCTGAATAAAGGCCGGGTTGCTCGAGGGGGCCGGCAACGATGCCATTGGACTCGGCGCCGAAGGTGTTGTCGGAGTAATGCGGCGGATTGAAGCGGATGTTTTCGAAGACGTTGTTGTAGATGCGGTCGTAGCCGATGCTGGCGCCGCCACGCACAACGTACTTGCCGGTGCCGGTCAGATCGTAGGCGAAGCCGGCGCGAGGACCGAAGTTGTTCAGATCCTTGTTCCAGATGTCATGGTTCTTGATCTGGAAGGTGGCACTGGAGATATCGGCCATGATCTGAAGGGTGGTGGGGAAGAGCGGGTTGCCGTTAGCGGGAGAACCGGTAACGGGAGTGACGCTGGCGCCCCAGTAGACGTTGGAGTCGATGTTGGGCTTGAAGTTATGCGGCGGGCCGAAATACTCCCAGCGCAGTCCGGCGTTGAGGGTGAGGCGCTTGTTGACGCGCCAGTCATCCTGGATATACATGCCGACTTCGTTGGCGCGATAGCCGCGGTAAGGGTCGGGAGCGCCGTTGGTGGTGGAGTCGATGGCGGCCGAGGTCTGACCGAAGCCACCGTAGGTGGGCGCACCGAAGACAGCCAGGTCGGCTTCGTCGCCGAAGTAGCCGTCGGTGAGAAGGTTCTCGATATCGTAGGGGTAAAAGGTGCCGTAGGCGTCGTTATAGAACTTGGAGCCGTTGCGGGTGCGGCGAAACTCAGCACCGACCGACAGAGTGTGATCGGCGATCACTTTGGTGAGGTGGTCCTGGTACTGGAACTGGTTTTCGGTGAAGGGCTGAGGGAAGCCGGAATAGGCGCCGAAGCCTTCGCCGAGCGGATCGGAGTAGGTAGCGATCTGTGGCACGCCGGCAGTGTTAGGGGCGGTGAAGTTATCGGTATGGCGGAGGTAACTGGCGCGCGCCTGATTGGTGGTGGTGGTGTTGAAGACGTGGGTCCAGGTGATGCCGAAGAGCTGGCCATTCTCAGGATTGAGGTAGTCGGGACCGATGGCGGTTCCGCCGCCGGCATACTGGATGACGTTGTCCTGCCGGTCAATGAGGTAGGTCGCGTTGAGCGAGTCCTCGTCGGTGAAGCGGTGATCGAAGCGGAAGCTGGCGCGCTCCTGGTTGGTGGACTGACCCTGGGAGAGGTTCACGGTGCCGTAGACATTGACGGGGTAATCGATGGCGCCGCCGGTGAGCCAGCCCTGGGCGGCACTGGTGAAGTTGCTGGTGGCGAAGGGGAAGTTGTGTTTCTCAGCGGCGTAGAGCTTCTGGTATACGGCTCCCAGAGTGCCGGAATGGGTGAGGGCTCCAGGGCAGGTGGTGCGATTTTTGGGGTCAGATAAGGCCCAGCAGATACCACCGGTCGGCGTGCCACCGTCGGCAGGCTGGGCCTGGCCGGAGTCGGTTTCGTTGAATTTCTCAAAGGCGCCGGTACTGACGAAGTTGACGAAGTCCTGGGTAACGACGGTGGTGCTGAGGGGGCTGCCAGTGCGGAGGCGGTGGAGTTCGAGGGTGGCGTAGAAGAAGGTTTTGTCTCTCCAGATGGGACCGCCGACGGAGCCGCCGAACTGGTTGCGGACCAGGGAGTCCTTGAGCGCGGTACCGCCGTTGAAAGCGGCTCCGTTGAAGAAGTGCTCGGCTGCGAGGGCCTGGATGCGGTTGTACTCAAACAGGGAGCCATGGAATTTATTGGTGCCGCTTTTGAGGACGGTGTCGGTGGCGAAGCCGGCGGACTTGCCGTACTCGGCGGAGTTGTCGTGGGAGAGGACGCGATACTCCTGGAGAGCATCGGGGGAGATGGTGACGAGGGCGCCGCCGCCGCCATAGGCATTGGCTCCACCCATGCCCTGGTCGTTGTTGTCGTAGCCGTCGGCGATGAAGTTGCCGGTTCCGGTGCGGGCGCCATCGACCGCAGCGCCGCGGCCGGTGCCGTTATCGGGCATGGCGCCTGCAGTGAGGGTCACAAAAGCGTTCTGGGTGCGGAACTCGAGAGGGGCGCTCTTCCACGTGTTCTCGTCAATGAGCTGGGAGACAGCGGAGGTGGTGAGCTGGATATCGGGCTCGGTGCTGCCGTTGACCAGGACGGTGGCCTGGTTGGCACCGACTTTGAGGCTGATGTCCTGGGTGAGGACGTCGCCGACGCTGACGTTGAGGTTCGAGACCTGGTATCTCGCGAAACCCTGAGCGGTGACGGTCATGGAGAACTGACCACCGACGGGAACCGCGGTGAAGCGGTAGGATCCGGCCGTGTTGGTGATCATGGTTCGATTCTCACCGGTTGAATCATTGGCGAGAATCACAGTTGCTCCCGGGAGCAGAGCGCCGGACGGGTCGGTGACGATGCCCGTAATCACGCCGTAGCCACTTTGCGCGGGAGCCGGCGTGGCCCATACACCTGTCAACGACACCACCAGTACTACGAGCAGCAGCTTTTTCATACAAGCCTTTCCCTACAAGCCTGGCGCGGAGGGAGCAAATGACATCCGCCCAGATGTCTTTTGTTTATTTGAACTTGCAGAGAGTGAGGCAATCGATCAACCGTTTTAGCAAAAGCGGCTCGCCAGCACGGGTAAATTGGAGGTCTCGATGGCGACGCAAGAGGCCAAAGCGGCCCTTCGGACCATTTTTTGTTGGAGTTGACTGTACGGTACTTTAGTTATGAAGGGCTTGAAGTTAGGGGCGCATTGCAGTGTGCAGAGGGTCGTGGATTTACGAGAAATCCTCCATGCTTTAATATTTTAGGAGCAAAATATCCACATTTTGGAAGTCCGGAGTTGGTCGCTCCTGGAAACATACCGATCCCATTGACAGGAAATGCGGTTTGATACTGTTGCCGGCGATGCCCGGAATGCCTGCGAAAGCCAACGAGGAGCGCGATTCGCGGTCCGCACCGGTTGTGAAAAAATGGGTTAGAGGCCTCTGCGAGGGCCCCGCAATGAATACTCTTAAGACCGCATTTTTACTGACTCTGCTCACTCTGCTGCTGGTTTTGATTGGCAGCCACTGGGGCGAGAACGGCGCGATCTTCGCGTTTGTGATCGCCGCCGCCATGAATTTCTTCAGCTACTTCTATTCGGACAAACTGGCGCTGGCGATGTATCGGGCGCAGCCGGTGACCCGGGAGCAGTTGCCGCGAGCGTACGAAGTGGTGGAGCGGATGACGGGGCGGCTGGGGCTGCCAATGCCGAAGATGTATGTGATCCCGACCGAAGCGCCGAATGCGTTTGCGACGGGCCGCAATCCGCAGCATGCCTCGGTTGCAGTGACGCACGGGATCCTGCAGCTGCTGAACGACGATGAGCTGGAGGGGGTGCTGGCGCATGAGCTGGGCCATGTGCGGAACCGTGACATTCTGACCAGCTCGATCGCGGCGACGCTGGCTGGGGCGATTACGCTGCTGGCGCGCATGGGCTGGTGGGCGGAGATGTTCGGCGGCGTCGGCGGAGGCGGCGGGGATCGGCGGCGGGGTGGCGGGATCAGCGCGCTGTTCATGCTGATTCTGGCGCCGATTGCGGCGATGATGATCCAGCTGTGGGTTTCGCGCACGCGCGAGTATGAGGCGGATGCGACGGGGGCGCACATCACGGGGAATCCCTATGCGCTGGCCAGCGCGCTGGAGAAGCTGGATGCGTATTCAAAGCGCGTGCCGATGCCAGGGACCGCGTCGACGGCGCACATGTTCATCGTGCAGCCGCTGCTGGCGCGGGAGGACTTCGCGGGGCTGTTCTCGACGCATCCGCCGATCCGGAAACGGATTGAGCGGCTGATCGGGCGGCCGAGTGTGTATGGGCCGCAGTAAAGCGCGGGCTCCGGGCTTCGGTGCCCGCTGCTCTGCTTCTATTGCGCCCAGGCAAGGCCGTCGTCACCTTTGCCGGCGTCGATGAGTTTGGCGACCTTCCACTGGGTGAGATCGATGGCGGCGACCTGGCCGGCGCCCATGCAGGAGACCCAGGCGATTCTTCCGTCGGGCTGGATGAGGACCTCCTGGGGCGAGGCGGCGACGGGGACTTCGCGGACTACTTTCATGGACTGCAGATCGACGACGGCGACTTCGTTGGCTATGGGAATGGCGACAAGGAGCCAGCGGCCGTCGCGCGTGGCAGCGGCGCCGTAGCCGTTGGCGGGCAGCGGTACCCAGGTTTTGAGCTTGTTGGTGGCCGTATCGATCACGGCGAGCCGAGGCTGCACGACGTCGGAGGTAAAGACCCACTTGTCGTCGCGCGAGATGGCGATCCGCTGCACTTTTCCTGCGACGGGAATGACGGCGACGGTCTTGCGTTCAGTGAGGTCGAGCACGGAGACAGTGCCGGGACCGACGTTGGCGGTGTAGCCGAGGCGGCCGTCGTGGGAGATCGCGAGCATGTGCGATTCTTTTTGGCCGGTGGGAACCTTGCCGATGATCTTCAGGGTGTGCGGATCGATGACGGTGATGGCATTGTCGAGTTCGGTAGTGACGTAGAGCAGGCCGTGCACGGGATCGAGGACGGGCAGATGGGGGCGCACGGCGTGGCCGAAGTTGACGGCGCCGGTGATTTTGCGCGAAGCCAGGTCGATGACGAGCATCTTGTCGCCGTCGATGCCGGGTTTGCCGACGCCGGAGTTGCCATAGATGGGCAGGAAGGCGGTGCGTCCGTCGGTGGTTGCGGCGATCTCGTGGCCCCACTGGCCAGGGACGTGCTCGGCGATGGCGGCGACTTCCCTGCCCTGAGCGGGATCGATGAGGCTGACGGTGCGGTCGGTCTGGTCGGCAACGAGGAGGGTCTGGGCGGCGGCGGTCGCGAAGAAATATGTAACCGTGGCGAGAACAAATATGGAAAGGCGCTTGCTCATAGCCGCCAGTCTACCGTGGCTGGGGGGATTCGCGAACCGGAGGGGCCTGGCTCCGGGCCACCTGAACGGAACCAGCGAATCGCTGTACTCTGTGTGTGCATGAAAAGCGTGCTGCGTACTCTTGTCTGGCTGGCGCTCGTCGTCTGGTTCGGCGGGCTGCTGTTCTTTCCTATCACGGCGTGGGCGGCGTTCAGCACCATCGCGGACACGCACCAGGCGGGCACGATTGTGGCGAAATGCCTGGGCGTGCTCCATCATGAGGGGCTGTTCGCGGGCTGCCTGATCGTGGTTCTGCTGGCGCTGAGCTCCTGGCTGAAGGCGTTCCGGATGAGCACGGTGACGATAGGGATCGTGGTGGCGTTGCTGATGATCGGCTGCACCGCGTGGTCGCAGTACAGCATTATTCCGCGCATGGAGCGGGACCGGATCGCGGCAGGCGGAGCGATTGACGGCGTGCCGAAGACCGATCCGCGGCATGTGGATTTTGACCGGCTGCACAACGTATCGACCGATGTGGAAGAGGCGGTGATGCTGGGCGGACTGGTGCTGGTGATTTTGCTGGCGCGAGATTTCTAGAGACAGGGCGCCGGGCACCGCGTTGCCGGCCACGAGGCTTTCGTTAGGCCTCGGCGGCTTTGGCGGCGAGGGTCGCGGCGACGGCGATGTTTTTCACGAGGTCGGGCGGGAGATTGTGCCGCTGCTGCAGGTATTCCGGGCTGTTCCAGGAGAGCCAGACCGCGCCGTCGGCGTCTTCCCATACAAGAATCTTGAGCGGCAGATCGATGGCGATGGTGGGCGCAGCCAGCATGAGGGGCGTTCCCGCCGCTGGGTTGCCGAAGATAAGGAGCTTGGTGGGGCGCATGTCCATACCGGCCTTTTTCGCTTCGCCACTGTGATCGACAAGGGCAAAGAGCGTGACGCTCTTCGCTTCGAGAATGTTTTTAAGGCGTGCGACGGTTTCATCGACTGAATGTTGGCTTCGCTGGCTGAGGAACCCGTTGGCAGTTTCCGGCATAAGCATCTCCTGGAGAATCACGGTTAGGATGCGCGCGGCTGCGCTTTCGGACCAGAAAACTCCTGGCGCGCCTAACCGGCGTCGGCGGTTCTGGCGACTTCACACATGAGGGCCAGGGGGTTGCCTGCGGGGTCTTTGAAGAAGGCGAGCCAGAGGTCGTGGCTCTTCATACGCGCGACGAGGTGTGGCTCCTGCAGGAAGTCGACGCCTTTGTCACGGAGCGCGGCGGCCGCACCCTGGATGTCGGGAACACGGAAGTACAGGATGGTGCTGCTTGCGGGAGCAATTCCCTGCTCTGCGGCACCGATCAACAGACGGACGGAGCCGCACTGGAAGAAGGTCATGGTGCCGGCGTCGAAGAGGAATTTCATGCCGAGGGTGTCGCGATAGAAGGTTCGTGCGTCGTCGAGATTGGTGACGGTAAGGGCGATCTGGCCGATGTCGTCGAGGTGAACGGCGGTTGCGGTTGTAGGTTGCATGGGCGTTAAATTCCTTTCGTTAGCTGAGCTAATGATTTAGCATGAAACAGGCTAACGATGTCAAATCCACGCCAGCCCGGGCCAGAAGCGATGGCCGAGTCCCTGCAGTCGGCGGCGATCCATTTGCTGCGCAAACTACGGCGGGCGGATGCGCGTTCCGGGCTCAATGCACCGCGGTTGTCGGCGCTGTCGGTGATTGTGTTTGGCGGGCCGCTCACCCTGGGCCAGCTTGCGGCGGCGGAGCAGGTACGGCCGCCGACAATGACGCGGATCGTGCACGCGCTCGAGGCGAAGGGCCTGGTGAGAAAGAGCGCGAATGCCGAGGATCGGCGGACGATTCATCTGTCGGCGACGATGAAGGGCAAGCGGGTGATGGTTGAGGCTCGGGAGAGACGGGTGCGATCGCTGACGAAACAGATTGGGAAGCTGTCGCGGGAGGAGCAGGAGACGCTGCGGGCGGCGATTGGGCTTATGGAAGGAATAATCGAGGGACTCTGAGGAACAAGCTCGCATCGTTGGGCGGCCCACATCCTCAACACCAGAGATGTCGGGCGCCCACTATGTGACTGTTACGATTCGTCACAGATCGTGGAACCAGGGCGGGCGAATCTCCGTATGGGGCTTCAAGCCGTTGAGCGAGGTGCCCAGAGTGAAGCTGTCTATCGAGAACGTCGGCAAGCGGTACAGCGGGAATGTGTGGGCGCTGCGGCGCTTCAGCCTGGAGCTGAAGCCCGGCGTGCTGGGACTGCTGGGGCCGAACGGCGCCGGCAAGACGACGCTGATGAACATTCTCGCGACGATCACGCGTGCCAGCGAGGGCACGGTGACATGGAATGGCGTGGATGTGGCGAAGGATCCCAACGCGCTGCGCGCGGTGCTGGGGTATCTGCCGCAGGATTTCGGGGTGTATCCGAACCTGAGCGCGCAGGAGTTCCTCGAATATCTGGCGGCGGTAAAGGGGCTGGATGCGGCGGCGGCGCGGCGGCGGATCGATCAGTTGCTGAACGTGGTGAATCTGGCGGATGTGCGGGGGAGGCCGCTGGGCGGCTTCTCGGGCGGGATGAAGCAGCGGGTGGGGATCGCGCAGGCGCTGCTGAACGATCCGCGGCTGCTGATCGTGGATGAACCGACGGCGGGGCTCGATCCGGAGGAGCGGGTGCGTTTTCGCAATTTGCTGTCGGATCTTTCCGGAGAGCGGATCGTGATTCTCTCCACGCACATTGTTTCCGACGTGGAGGCGACGGCGACCGAGATTGCGCTGATTTCGAACGGCGCGCTGGTGGCGCACGCGGCACCTGAGGATTTGTTGCAGCGCGTGGAGGGGCGCGTTTGGGAGTGGGTGATTCCGAGCGCGGATCTGAACGCGGTGAAGCAGGTTTATCGCGTGAGCAACACGGTGCGGCGCAGCGACGGGGTGCATGTGCGGGTGCTGACCGAGGAGCCGCCGCAGGGTGCGCGGCCAGTACAGCCGACGCTCGAGGATGCGTACCTCGATGCGCTGTCGGTCTATCGGGCGGGAGTGGCGGCGTGAGGAGCGGGCGGGTGCTGTGGCATCTGGTGAAGGCGGATTTCCTGACGCGGGTGCGGCGGACGAGCTTTCTGGTGACGCTCGCCTTTGCGGTGTTTCTCGGGTATCAGGTGTTCGCGGGCAATGTGGTCATGCAGCTGGACGATTATCGGGGCGTGTACAACTCGGCGTGGGTGGGCGCGCTGATGGGCGTGGTGACGAGCACGTTTCTGACGCTGGCGGGCTTCTACATCGTGAAGGGATCGATCCTGCGCGACGAGACGACGCGGGTGGGGCAGATTCTGGCCGCGACGCCGATGAGCAAGGGCTTCTACACGGTGGCGAAAGTCCTGGGGAATTTTGCGGTGCTGGCGGCGATGGTGACGGTGATGGGTGTGGCCGCTCTGGCCATGCAGTTGGTGCGCGCAGAGGATCGCACGCTGCATGTGTGGACGTTGCTTTCTCCGCTGCTGCTGTACGCGCTGCCGGCGATGGCGTTTGTTGCGGCGCTGGCGGTGCTGTTTGAAACGCTGCCGCTACTGCGCGGCGGAGTGGGCAATGTGGTGTGGTTCTTCCTGTGGACGGGGCTGATGATTTTGGGGGTCGGGCAGTCGGTGACGCATGGCGGGGTCGTGATGCATGCAGGATATTTCCGCGACTTCAGCGGGATGCCGACGCTGATGGGGCAGATGCGGACAACGCTGCTGCAGGTGGATCCGCACTTCCACAATGATTTTTCGCTGAGCGTGGGCAGCATGAAGCCGCACAAGCAGTTTTTGTGGACGGGTGTCCAGTGGGATGGGGCGCAGGTGGCGGCGCGGCTGTTGTGGTTTGTGTATGCGCTCGCTGGCGCGCTGCTGGCGGCGGTGTTCTTCCATCGCTTCGATCCGGCTCGGGAGAGATTTGCGCGAAAACGGAATGCGGTTCCGGAACGGATCGCAGTGGTGGAGTTTGCGGCGGCGAAGAACCTGGCGCAGGCCGATCTGTGGACGCACCGGCTGACGCCGCTCGAGTCCGCGGGCGCAAAGAATCGGTTCTTTGCTTTGATTGCTGCCGAGTTGCGCTTGATGCTGCAGGGGCATCGGTGGTGGTGGTATGCGATTGCGGGTGCCTTGTTTGTTGCGTGTCTGGCGTCGCCGCTTTCGGCTTCGCGCGGGGGTGTGATTCTGGTGGCCTGGATCTGGCCGCTGCTGATCTGGTCGCAGATGGGCGGGCGTGAGGCGCGCTATGCGACGGGATCGCTGATCTTCTCCGCGCCGCATGCCCTGGACCGGCAACTGCCGGCGGCATGGGTGGCGGGTGCGCTGGTGACGCTGGCGACGGGTGGAGGCTTGCTGATCCGGCTACTGATTGCGGGTGACGGGCGAGGGGTTGCGGGGTTCCTGGTCGCGGTGTGCTTTATTCCGAGTCTTGCGCTGGCGCTGGGAATCCTGACGGGCGGCAGCAAGTTCTTCGAGGCGCTGTACACGGTTTGGTGGTACACGGGGGCGGCGCATCACATCCGGGGCCTTGATTTCACGGGGACCGTGAACGCGCGCTGCACGCCGGTGGTGTATCTGGTGCTGACGGTAGCGCTGCTGGCGGTTTGCTGGACGCGGCGACGGACGCAGCTGGCTTACGCGTGAAACGCAGGTTCAGTACTTTAGTCCGCGTACCAACCGGGATAAATGCAGGTCCATTCGACTCGCGTCTGAATTAATTGTTGCGCGCAACAGCAGCGCGCAACGAATTCGGAAGGCTCGCTCAGGATGACAGAGCATCGGCTAACTCCGGGCATCCGGCGAGGGGACGGGGTATGTGTGGTGCGTCGCTTTGCTGCGTTTAGCCTTTACGGCGAACGAGCAAATCCGCGGCGACGAAGAGGAAGAAGATGACGGCGATGACGCCGTTCATGGTGAAGAAGGCGGCGTTGAGGCGGGAGAGGTCGCGCGGGGAGACGAGGGCGTGCTCCCAAAGGAGTAGCGCAGCGACGGCGACGATGCCGACGGCGGCGATGGGGCCGAGGTGGAAGAGCACGGCGAGCCAGACGAGCAGGCCAAGCATAAGCAGGTGCATGGCGCGAGCGATCCAGAAGGCGGGCGCGAGGCCGAGGGTGGCGGGGATGCTGAAGAGGCCCGTGGCGCGGTCGTGGGCTTCATCCTGACAGGCGTAAAGGACGTCGAAGCCGGCAACCCAGAAGAGCACAGCGGCGGTGAGGACGAGGATGCGTGGATCGAGTGAGCCGCGGATGGCGATCCATGCGCCGGTGGGGGCGAGGCCGAGGGCGAGACCGAGGAACAGGTGGGACCAGCGAGTGAAGCGCTTCGTGTACGAGTAGAGGAAGAGCACGGCGAGGATGACGGGCGAGAGGATCAGGGTGAGGCGATTGAGGCGCCAGGCGCCGAAGAGGAAGAGCGCGGACATGACGACGGTGAATCCGGCGGTGAAGTTGCGGGTGAGCAGACCGGCGGGGATGGCGCGCATGCGGGTGCGTGGGTTGGCGGCGTCGAGGTCGGCGTCGGCCCAGCGATTGAAGGCCATGGCGGCGGAGCGCGCGGAGATCATGCAGAGAATGATCCAGCCGAGCTTCGACCAGGACGGCCAGCCATTCGAGGCGAGCATGGCTCCGGTGAGCGCGAAGGGGAGAGCAAAGACGGAGTGCTCCCACTTGATCATCTCGAGGGTGATGCGGATGCTGCGCAGCATAAGTACAGGGTATAGGGAGTTTAGAGTTTAGAGTTTAGAGTTTAGAGTTTAGAGTTTAGAGTTTAGAGTTTAGAGTTTGGAGTTTGGATTTTGGAGTTTGGAGTTTGGAGTTTAGGGATTAGGGTGAGCTCCGGACACGGGGCACCGGGCACCGAAAACCGGGCACCGAAAACACAAAAGCACCCTCAGCGTGGCTGAGGGTGCTGGTTTGAGTGTTGGTTAGAACAGGTCCACGCTTCGCTGTCGCCGAGCCCGGTGCTCGGAGCCCGGTGCCCCGCTCTATTACTTGCCGGGTTTTTCGTTCGAGGCGTTGGCCACCACGATGTCGTTAGTCACGCTGAAGACACCGGGGACAGAATTGGCCTGGATGCCGGCTGCATTCCTTTCCGCCTCGGTGTCGACGGTGCCGTAAAGGGTGACGTGCCCGTTGGCCACCTGGATGCGGATCGGCTTCACCGGATCCATTGCGAACTGGCTCAGCATGGGGAAGCTGTACACCTTGCGGAAAACAGCCAGGCGGATCTGGTCATCCATCGGAGAAACCGGGTCGATTTCGATGTTGTTGATGACATCGCGAACGCCTTTGGTGTTCTCGACGATGGCGACAGCATCGGAAGCATCGACAGGGCCGTAAGCGTGACCACTGAGCACGGCGACTCCGTCATGCACCTGAACGCCAATGGCATCGAAGGCCGTGGTGCCGTAACCGACCATGTCATAGTTGATGGACTTCTGCAGTTTTGCCTGCAGTTGCTGATCGGAGACTTCACTGCCGGCGTTGACCTGAATGTCGTTACGAACCGCGGTGACGCCTTTCACATGGTGGACCTTCTGATCGGCGCTGAATTTCGCGGCGACCACATCGACGTTGCCGGTAAGGTTGACCACGCCATTCTGCACCGAGGCCTGAATGCCCTTGAACCGCGATCCACTAAGGGCTTTCTGGACGGATGCTTGTATCTCCGAATCATTCTGCGCAAACGCCGCCGGCACAGAAAGAGCCGCGGCAAGAAGGAAAAGCAGTACTTTCTTCATCGTTCATTCTCCCAGGCTGTCTCCAGAATTTTCGGGGAATCCGACCGGCGAACCGCCTGCCGGGAGACAGGCCTTCCGCTCTATTCAGACACGGAAAGGAGCCGTTTGGATGCGCGGCGCGAGAGAAAAACAGCCTCGAAACGAGGTTTTGGACAGCTTTGGCGAGGGCGCTTTTTTGAATCCTTTTGCACGAGCCATTCGCGCGCGAAGTTAGTGATAGCTGCGACGGAGACGGAAGATCAGACTGAAGACGCCGGCTTCGTCGCGTACCGCCACGACGGAGAAGTTGGGCGTCATGCGCCATTCGCCCTGGATTAACTGCTCCGCGGTGGAGTTAACGTTGGTGGCATAGGTCAGGGTAGCCGCTCTGGAGATAGGCTCTTCCACGGTGATGCGGGCGGTGGCATTGCCGATGCCGGTGACGAAGGTGGGATCGATGCGGACGCTGCCGCCGCCGAAGAGTTTTTGGATCCGATTGCTGATGGTTGCATTGAGAGCGCCGCCGAGCAGCGAATCGGCGGTGGAGTTGACGCCAGCCTGGGACTGCTCGGTGGAGTAAATCTGCTGCTCTTCCTGGGTGCGGCCCATGGCCAGGAGAGAGAAGATGTCCTGCTCGGAGAGCGGCGGCTCAGAGCGGAAGGTTGGCGTGAGCTTGCTGGTAGAGCCCTGGAGGGCGATGGTGATGGTGTAGCTCTCCACCGTGGTGGTAGCGGTAATGTCGAGCACGGGCTGGATGCGGACGGGATTGCTGAAATAAACCTCGCCGTGCTGCAGATCGAACTTCTCGCCATTGAAGGTGGCGGCGCCCTCGGTGATGGTGACGCGGCCGAGGACGGAGGGCTGCGCCAGGGTGCCGCGAATGGCAAGATCGACGTTACCGGCCAGGCGGGCGAAGGAGTTCTGGAAATTGAGCGATGGGGCGGAGGCGATGTGGATGTCGAGAGCCACTTTGTTGGTGGGCGAATTGGGATTGGGCGGCAAGGACACGCCTCCGCCGCTGCCGGCGAGCGAAGCGAAATCGACATCGGGGTTCACGGCAAAGCCGGTGAGCATGACGGTACCGCTGACCAGCATGCTGGCCTGGCTTCCCTGCACGCGGATTTTCGCGCTGGCGGTGGATGTGACTCCCTCGGGATAGCGAATACGGACGTCTCTGGCGTCGGCATTGAGGTCGGCGTAGAGAGCGTGGCGGTAGGTGACAAAGCCGCCGATTTTGATGAGGCCGCCGCCGCTGTAGGCGGTGACGTTTTTGAAGTCGAGGCGGTCCTGGTCGAAGACCAGCTCGCCGTTCATGCGGCTTACGCCGTTGACGTAGTCCTCCAGCGCGAGGTTCACGTTGGTGAACTTCACGTTGCCGGTCAGATCGGGATCTTCCACGGTGCCTTCAGCGTTCATGCTGAAGTCGACGTGACCCGAAGAGATGATGTCGGTGTCGAGGGTCTGCGCCAGAGACATGTTGATGGAGCCTTTGGCGCTGCCGTGGATCGGCCGCGGCTTCTCGAAGACGCCGAGGGAGCCTTCCGTCACGAGGTCGGTATCGGGGCCGACAATGTGCAGCGGGTCCATGGTGAAGGTGCCATCGCGCAGCGTCGCATGCAACGCGCCGTCGCTGTGGATGGGGACATCCTCCAGCGTGATGGCGAGCTGGCTGAGGCGCAGGTCGCCATTGAGCTGCTTCGGACGGCGCAGCGGACCGGAGACGGTGACCGCGCCGGCGATGGAAGAGCTGCCGCGGATGCCGGTGACGCTGAAGGTTCGGAGCAACGGATCGATGTTGAACCCCGCGATGTTCAGGGTGGCGTGGGTCTGATAGTCACCGGCGATCTGGGTTTCGCTGGTGAGGTCGAGCGTGGAGGAGTTGAGGTGCGAGGCAACGTGCAGCTGGAGGGCACGGCCCTGGGTGTGAGCGTCGGCGTCGACGGAGCCGTTGAATTCGCGGGCCAGCTCCAGCTTGCGCACATGCATGGTGGCCTGGAGCGCCGGATTGTCGAGGGTCCCGCTGCCCTTCACGGAAAAGTCCACCGTGCCGAGCACGGGGTACTGGTGGTTTTCGAGGCGCTTGATATGGGCCAGCTCAAAGCCGCTGCCCTGGAGGTCGACGTGCGCCGTCTTTGCGGTGAAGTTGTAGCCGGCGTTGCCGGTAATGCGGCCGCCGTCCATCGCGAAGACGAAGTTGTTGGCGTTGACGTCTTTTCCCCGGAACTGCACATCGGTGGTCAGCGACTTATATTGTTCGCCGTAAAGCGATCCGCCGGCGAGACTCAGTTGTCCCGCGCCGTCGAGGCCGCCGATGGTGCCGTTGGTTTGGGCATGGAGGTTCAGCGTTCCGGAAACGGGGTAGTTTTTGCCGGTCAGGGCGATCCACTGCGCGAGGTCGGCGTTCTTCACCTGGACGCTGGCATGAATGGAGGAGGAGTCCGCGAAGAGGGATTTGGGTTCGCTGGCGCGGCCGTGGACCTGGCCAGAGAAATCGATGGTGGTCTTGCCCTGCACCAGCGTGCCGAGGCTCACGGAAACCTCTCCGGCACGGTAGGCGGCGTCGGTGGAGAGGCTATCGAAGTGGATTCGGCTCGCTGCCTGGGTCGCTGTGGAATTGGAACCGAGCACCGCGATGTTAAAGTCGGTGGCCTGCAGATGCCCTTTGAACTCCGGCGAACGAAGGTTGCCGGTGACGGTGCCATGGAACTGCGCCTGGCCGTGAAGTTCGGCGGGAATCGGGTTGGGCTGGCCGGGCACGGAGATGCCGAAGGCGGCCAGCGCGGGATCGAACTCAGCGAGGTTGCGCGTGACGAGGCTGGCGTCGATCTCCGACGGGCGCGTCATGGGATAGACGCCGATGCTGCCGGAAACCTGAATCTCCGAAGCGGGCGTGTGGATGTCGAAGGCGTGGACGATGACGGTTCCGGCACGATTCCTGTATTCGGCGTTAACGGTGCCGGTGACCGGGATTTCATTGGGAGTGGGCGTGGCGGGCGGCGCGAGGTTGACGTTGACGAGGCCCACCATGTTGGCAGGGCTGCCAGTCCAGTCGATGTTGGCGGAGCCGGAGGCGGTGGTGGCAAAGCCGAGGCGGCGAAAGCGCCGGGGGGCAACGGTGTCGAGCAGGGAGTCGAGAGTGAAGCCGGCCAGCCGGGTGCGGATGATTCCCTGCTGCTGCGCGTTCTTCGCGGGAGTTGGGTTATTGGGCGCGGGTGCCGGCGACTGCCAGTTGACGATGTGCATGTCGCCGGTGAGGACGCCGCCGGTAGCGAGGCGGGCATGGATACCGGTGACGACAATCTGATCCTGGGTGACGTGGGCGACCGCGTCGGCGGTGATGCCGCCGGCGTTGACGGTTCCTGTGCGATAAGCACCGCCGCTGATGCGCGCGTTGCCGTCGACGACGAACTGCTGGCCGGCACCGTGCCCGCTGGCTTCCAGCTGCGCGGTCCCGCCAGCCAGACCGGTTGAGCCGGTCAGGGCGCGAACTTCGAGGGCGTCGATGGCGCCCTGCATGGAGAACTGCCATTGCGGAGCAGCGAAGTTGTTGAGGCTTCCGGAGGCACGGAGGATCGTCTCTTGGCTCAGGGCTGTCTTCTGGCTTTTGCCCTGGGGCCCGCTCTGGAGCGTGAGGGAGACGAGGGCGGCGGTGTTGCGGCCGACGTCGAGAGACGCATCGACGATGGAGTGAACGGGAATGTCGGCGCCGCGTTGCGAGACGACATCCTCAGCGTGCAGCGTGCCGACGTAGCGGTCGCGCATGGGAACGTAGTTGACCTGGGCGGCGAGATTGTTGGCGGTGAGGTTGAAGGGGATGGCGCGCTGATTGAGGATCGCAACGCCGTTGAGAATGACGGTGCGGCCTACGGCGAGATCGAAAATCTCGTCTTTGCTGTTGCCGGTGGAGGAATGCTTCGGCTGCGGCTGGTTCGTTGAGCCGTCGGGATAGACGATGAGGTGAACGACGGGATGGTCACCCTCGAGGTAGTTCAGGCCGATCTTCGCGCGGAAGAAAGAGAGAATCTGCAGGCGGACGAAGAGGCGGTCGATGTGGGCGTAAGGGACCTGGTTCGGCGCCTCGAGGCCGTGAATGGTGAGGTCATCGGCTTCAAATTCCAGATGGGTGAGGCGCCAGCTGAACTTCTTCAGCTCGACGCGGCCGCCGGTGGATTTCTGCAGCTCGGCGATAACAGTGCGGCGAACGCGGTTCTGAAAGGAGGGCGTACTGGCATACCATGCGGCCACGCCAAAAAGGACGAGCAGGACCACGACGGTCCACAGTGCGCCGAACGCAACCAGATTGCGGACGCGGCGGGGATGCGCTGGCGGCGGTCCCGCTTGTTTGCGCGGGGGCTCGGGTTCGCCGGTGGGCTGAGGCATCGCGTTCATTGTTCCCCCGCGGCAGGCTTCGATTCCAGATCGGCGCTGTAGACCGGATCGACGATCTGGACGTTGCCCTGGTCGCGCAGGCTCCCCAGCCAGTCCTGAAAGAGGCCGCTGACCTGCTGCTGCAGGAGGATTTCCCGGACGCGCCCGGAGAGATCGGCCAGGGGGGGAGCCTTTTGGTTGTCTTTCTCGAGGGCGGGCACCAGGGTCTTCTGATAGTACGCCGCGACCTGGTCCGGAGAGATGCGAATGCCGCTGCGGAAGCGTATATCGATGAACTGCAGTATGGCCATGCGCTGGCTCCAGCGCTGCTCGACCTCATCTTCACTAAGGTCGTTGGACTTGAGGAAGCTCTCCCAGCCTTGGGGTGTCTCGCAGTGCGCCTCCTGGCAGGCGGGGATCTGCTTCTTCAGCTGCGCGAGTGATTTCGCAACCTCGGGCGCGGGCGTGGCGGTGGCCTGCTGCTGCTGTTTCATCTGCTCGAGGATCAGAGTGCGGTCGATGAGACGGCGCAGCGCGGAATCCGGTGTGTTCTGGCCTGGCAGTACGCTCAGGGGCTCGAGTGCGGAGAAGTGCATTTCCTGTTCGACGTCACCCTCCAGAAGGACGTTGGAGCCAATGATGGCAACCACGTGATCCAGTTCAATGGGCTCGGCGGCGGCGGGCGAGGACGGCGGGGGGGCCTGCGGAGAGGGCTGTTGGGCGCGGGACGCCGTCGCGACGAGAAATATCGCGAGGAGGGCCCAGATGCGCGCGCCGTGGTTCATCAGAAGGCCTGCCCGATGCTGAAGAAGAAGTTGAAATGTCCAGCCTGGCCGACGCAGGGCGGGTTCAGCGAGGAGTTCGCGCAGGAGTTGGATTGGACGGTTGAGGTTGAACCGTAACTGACGATGACCGGATAGACCGGGGGATTGAGGTTGTAACCCACGTCGAATCGGATAGGCCCGATGGGCGTGTGGTAACGGGCACCCACGCCGACGGTATGCGAGAAGTCGTTGAAGTCGCAGGTCCCGGTCGTGTTGGTGCTGGAGGCCCGAGTGACCTGCTGCTGCGCGGCAACGGTCAGGTAGGGTGCGGCCGTGCAGGTATAGCTGTGCGGCTGCTTGATGCGAATGGCGCTGGGCCAGATATCGGAGGAGTTGTTGAAGACGTTCCCCATGTCCTCGAAGGCCACAAAGCCGAGGGAGCGTCCGAAGTACGGAAGTTGCGGATTAGGAAAGCGAAGCTCGGTCTGATTGACAAAGGCGCCGGCGCCACCGATGGGGAAACCGGTGAGCGAGTCGCGGGGGCCAGCTGAATTCAGCGGGAATCCCCGGAGAGACTCCGGTCCGCCGGCGTACAGGCGCTCCGGCAGCGGGATGGATTCATACCTGGCTTCGCCGAAGACGCGCTCCATACCAAAGCGCGTGTTGCGGGCGAGGATGTAGCGCTTTTCCCGGCCCAAACCGTAATAAGTGGCATTGGACCAGTCGAAGTCCGCGTAGTTCGCCTGGGAGGAGAAGAAGACGTTATCCGTGGTGAAAATCTGGATGCTGTTGTACATGCCAGTCTGGGCGTCGAGCGGCTCTGGCCGCCGCGTATCGTGAACCCAGGTGAGTTCGGGACCGCCGACACGAACCGGCTCCGACAGCAGAGGGATCAGGTTGGGAGCGACCTGGATGGTGTTGGGATCAACCTGAACGCGGCGGTAGGACAGCTGGTAGATCAGTGTGTCCTTGAGGTTCGGGTGCTGGGCCAGGCGCACGTCGCCTTCTGCAGTGGACGAAGCGAAAGTGATGACATTCTGCGCATTGATGTAGCCGCCGCCGAAGGAGAAGTCGAGCGTCGGATGTCCGAAGAAGCGTGGCGCAGCGTAGTTGGCGGTGAACAGTTGTTCGAGAGAACCGTACTGGGATTTGAAAGTGATCGACTGATTGCGGCCCCAGAGGTTGATGCGGGAAACATCGAGCTCGACCAGGGCGCTCACGCCGAACTTGCCGTTCGGGCTGCACGTGTAGGTTGAGGGATTAATGCCAAGAGCGACCAGGCTGAGCGGATTGAGGCAATTCGTGCTGGCCGTGCCGGTCTGCGCCTGGAGACCACCGCCGTAGGTCACATCCCAGCGGCGGGCCTCGTCGAACTGGATGAGGACATTCTTGCGCGGCTCGTCACCGGCGGGATTCTCGACTGCGGTGGTGACCTGATTGAAGAGCGTGAGGTTGTAGAGATCGCGCTGGGTCTGGAGAAGCTTGGTCTGGTCAAGGGGATCGCTGGACTTGACGAGGATGTCGGGGGCCAGCGTGGTCAAACGCGTGTATTTGAGGCCGCTGTAGAGCACGTTACGGATGAAGATTCGATCGCCCGGGACGACCTGCATGCTCACGTCGATGAGGTTCTTGTCCTTCGGGGAGGGGTCCTGGCGCAGCGTGACAGCGGCGTGGTCGTAGCCGTTGTCGAGGAAGTAGCCCATCAGGGTGTCGCGGTCCTGGGCCAGGTTGTTGCCCGAGTACGGCTGGCCGGACTGCAGGGCGAGCCGGGGAGCGATGGCCGCCAGCTGCGCCGGGGTCACGCCGTCGATCTTGTATTCGCCGACCCTCTTCTGGGGACCTTCGACGATGTTGTAAGTGACGACGAGGCTCCTCTCGCCCTTCTTCGATGGGTGGGGCGCCTCATGGACTTCCGGGGTTACCTTCACGTCGGTAAAACCGTTGCCCTGATAGAGGGCGGTAATCGCATCGACATCGGCTTCCTGCAGGGCCTGGCTGTAGATGCCGTGCCGGACGAAGATGGAGGCGGGCTGGACGCTGATGCGCTCCCTGAGCAGCCACGATCCGAAGTAGCCATTGCCCTGGATATTGACAGCCTCAATGCGATCGCGGGGCCCGAGGTTCACGTCGTAGGTGATGTGCGTGACTCCGTCCTTCGCATCGGTGGAGTGGGCGACTTTGACGTCGAAGTATCCCTGGCGCTGGTAGTAGTCGCGGATCCGCTTGCTGCCCTCGTTGAGCAGGTCCTCATCGAGAGTTCCTTCGGAATAGACAGGCACGAGGGCTTTGACTTTGCCTTTGCTGAGCTTCGCTCCCTCGACGACGATTTTAATGATGGGGCCGCGGTCGGCATCGAAGTTGTAGTCCAGATGGCTGGTGGGCGGCTGAAAATGGGTTGAGGCGAGGCTCACGTTGGCCTCCAGCCGCTCCTGCTTCTGGTAGTGTTTCCTGACGCGGCTCAGGGCGCGGCTAACGGTGTCGATGTTCACCTTCGATCCGGCCTTGAGTTTCGCCTGCTTGCGGAAGGCGGGAATCGTCATACCGCTGTCGCCCTGCACGGCGACATCACCGACGCGGGCCGGCTTTCCGGGGATCACGTTGAACTGCACGTCGATCTCGGCGTTCTTTTTGTCGATCCCCGTATGGTGCACAATCGTGGCCTGGTAGTAGCCGTTTTGCTTTAGGGTCTCCTGGAGAAAGTTCTCGGCGCGGGCCATCTTCTGGTCGGTGTATGGAGTGCCGGGGTTCAGACGCGTGGAGTAGTTGAGCTGGTTGCTGAGATGGCTGTTCTTCACGCCCCGCACGAGGATGCGGCCAATAAACAGCGTTGGCGTGCCCTCGAAGTTCAGCGCGATTCCGTTGTCCTGGGGCTGCCCGTCGACGGCGATGGTCTTGTACAGCCCGGTGGCATAGAGCCGGCGGAGGCTGTTGCGCACCTTCGCCGGATCGAGCGGGGCGTTGGGCTGCTGTTCCAGCTCGCCGGGCAGCGGGTCGAGGGTGGACTGGGGGACGCCTTCAAAATGGATAGCGACGACGGTACGGCCCGCCCAGCCCTCGAGGTTTGGAGAGGTGGGGACAGCCCGGACCTTGACCTCGGTTTGCTGTTTGGTTGAGTTGTAGGCGGGCAGAACGCTGCCGGGCTCGACCGGGGGCGTCTTTCTCTGCTGTTCTTCAGGAGAGGCGGGGGTGGCAGATTGCGTGGGATTGACGGGTTGCTGGCTGAGCAGCGGCGACGTGGCGGCCGCGAGGAAGAGGACAACAGAGCCCAGCGAATGCAGGAGCCGGGCGGCAAAGCGAGGTTTGGCCGGCCTCATTCGGTCGCGCAGACTCTGCTCTCGAAAATCAGAAAATGCTATCGAACCCAAACGCCCCTCGTTCCGCATGGGAAACCGTGTTTGCGGCAAAACCCGAGAACCTCTGTGCTGTCGAACACCGTTGGCCACACCAGGTTTCTCCGCGCAGGCCATGCCGACGGCTCCGGGTTTCGCTCTCGAAAGGTGAGATGCCAACTCGGCGGCAGCGCGGCCGGATCACAGTGACAGCATCCGCAGCGATGAAGTTTCTATACTACTGACAGATGGCTGCCTCGTCTCCAACCGTCGCCGAGCGCTATTCGCGCCAGGTATTGTTCGCCGGCATTGGGCCGGAGGGCCAGGCCCGGATCGAGCGCGCCCATGTGGCCGTGGTGGGCGTCGGGGCGACCGGGGCGGCGGCCGCTGGCCTGCTGGCCCGAGCCGGAGTGGGAACTCTCACGCTGATCGACCGGGATTTTGTCGAGGAGAGCAATCTGCAGCGGCAAGTGTTGTTCGACGAAGCCGACGCGCGGGCTTCCCTGCCCAAGGCGGAGGCAGCGCGGCGCAAAATCGGGGCGCTGAACCGTGAGGTTCAGGTCGAAGCCCGGATCGCCGACCTGGTGCCGGGAAATATCCACGAGCTGCTGCGCGGGGCAGAGATCGTTCTGGACGCGACAGACAACTTCGAGACCCGGTATCTGCTGAACGACTACGCCATCGAACAGGGCAAGCCCTGGATTTATGCAGCGGCAGTCGGGTCCTATGCGGTGACGATGAACATTCTGCCCGGGGAAACGGCCTGCCTGGCGTGCGTTTTTCCAGAGCCGCCGGGCGGCGCGGTGGAAACCTGCGACACAGCGGGGATTTTGAACACCGCGGTGAACCTGGCAGCGTCCATTGAGGTGACCGAGGCACTGAAATGGATTGTGGGCGCGCGGGACAAGATGCGGCGGACGCTGCTCTCCTGCGACCTGTGGGCGAACGAGTGGAGCGAAGTGCGGACCGGGACTCGGCGTGCGGATTGCGGGGTCTGCGCCGAGCGCGACTTTGCCCATTTGCGGGGCGAGGGCCGGCCGCACATCACGCTGTGCGGGCGAAATTCCGTCCAGATTCACGAGCGCTCGCGGCCGGTGGACCTGGCGGAGATGGAAGCGCGGCTCCGTCCGCATGGGAAGGTGCAGCGCAACGATCTGCTGCTGCGGTTCCAGCGAGGTGAGCACACGCTTACCCTGTTCGCGGATGGGCGGGCAATTATTCAGGGGACAACGGATGCGGCGGTGGCGCGGAGTTTGTATGCGAAGTTTGTGGGGTCATAAGCAGTCAGGCTCCGCTTCGGGGGGCGCCGGATTTGCACGGCGTGGCTCGAATGATTGGTTCCGGGCAACGCAGTTGGCCGCAAAGATCATAAAGAATGGGTCAATCGCGATCTTGTAGCGCGGTAGTGCGAACACCGCAGCAGTGACCGCAACGGCGAACACAATCGAGACCACTACAAACAGATCCTCGCGGATCAGCTTGCAGCCGCGGCGCCACGCTCCGTATGCGGCAAAGAGCGAAAGGATCACCGAGGGCACCCAATAAACCGGGTTTCGACCTTTTTGGTGCGCGGGGTCGAAGAAAAAGAAGATGGCCAGTTTTCGAAGATCGACCCGGGCGTCGGCAACGGGCTGGCTGAGAGCAAAGTGCAGGGCGTAGCGTTCGAAGACCTTGTCTCGATGGATCTGATAGTCGCGATCCTGGGGAACCCGATCCAGATGGTGCTGGAGGTCATCGGGGATGACGAGCTGAACGTGCTGGCTTCCGGTCGCGTGAGGATTGTTGCCGATCTACAAGTTGACGCCGGCTGAGACGGTGACCGGCACGAGCCGTCGGAAAACGACGTAATTCCGGAGGGTCCAGGGAGCCAGGCAGAGGCGGGCAATGACCAGAAACGCCGCGGCCGGAGTCGCTGCCTTTCGGCCGCGCCGCCATACGAGGATTACCGTATACCGGCACAACAGTGCGGGAGCCTCGGCGCGAAACAGCATGAGGAGTCCCATGGAAAATACGGCGAGGACGATGTCTTTCCACGAGCCTGTTTGCTCGCTGTAGCGGGTGAGGAAGAAGACTGCGGCCGCACCCAGAACAATGTAGAAGTTGATGCTGTGAAACTCGTTGCAGGTATAGACCTGGGTTGGATAAACAGCGACCAGGATCGCCGCCAGTGTGGCCACGCGCCGATCCATCAGCAGCAAAGCGGTGCGATAGATCACATAGACCAGCAGCACTCCGAGTCCGGCCTAGATCAGTTCAAGAATCAGCCATGCGAGCGGCCGGCCGCCGCCCAGCTTCAGGAGCAGCACGAGCAGATAGGGATAACCGGGCGGCATGTAGGCGGAGGGGGCACGGCCGCCATGGGGCAGAGGGATGGTATAGCCGAGTCCGGCGTGAATGGTCGCAGCGATGTCGCCGAACTCCCATGTGACCGGATGAAGGAAGGTGCGCAGCAGAAGCACCGATCCGACGCGCAGCAACGCGGCTACCCAAAGAATGAGGCCGATCCGGGGCCGATCGAGGAACGAGCCCCTTCGGGATGCTGGACGGGATGATGAATTTGCCGTCTGGGAACGAGCCAGATGGTCCTCCTGCTCCATCGCGGACAGCGATCGATGTTTCCAACGTATCAAACCGATTCGTCCGCCAGTTTCATCGTCAACCGCATGCAGGAAAAACGCCCCAGCTCATGACCGGGGCGGTTTTGTTTTTGGCTTTAGCGTCCGAAGGGCGCGTCTGCCTGGACGGCCAGTCCTCAGAACTGGTTCCAGAGGAACTGGTTGTAGACCTCGTGGTGGAACAGCACTTCCTGGGGTTTGACGAAAGTTCCCAGCAGCCGCGGGCAGCGATCCGCCGAGGCCTGCTTGAGGTCGGCATAGCGGCCCTTGACGTCCTCGCCCAGCAGCTTCGTGGTCCAGGTGGAGTTGCGGAAATCTTCCAACGCCGTGTAGATGTTGTCGGGCAGGTAGCGCTCCGCCTGACGAAGGTTGGCGATCTTCGACGTGTCGCCTTCGATGCCGGATTTGAAGACCGACAACATGACGAGGTACGGGTTTGAGTCGGGCGCGACGGAACGCACCTCGACGCGCATGGAACGCTCGTTGCCAATGGGGACGCGGATCATGGAGCCGCGGTCCACCGCCGACGCTTTGATCTGGTTGGGCGCTTCGAAGTGCGGATCGAGGCGGCGATAGGCGTTCACGCTCGAATTCAGCAGCAGACAGATGTCGTTGCCGTGGGTGAGAATCCGATCGAGGAATTCCCATCCGGCTTTCGAGAGCTTCTCTTCACCTTTCGGATCCCAGAAGAGGTTCTTGCCGTCTTTGCTGATCGAGACATTGGTGTGCATGCCGCTGCCGTTGACGCCGACGACCGGCTTGGGCAGGAAGCACGCGGTCATCCCCAGCCGGGTCGCGGCCTGGCGGCAGACGAGCTTGTAGATCTGAATCTGGTCGGCGGCGGCGACCACTTCGCCGTATCCATAATTGATTTCGAACTGCGAGGGAGCGACCTCCGGGTGATCCTTCTCGTTTTCGAAGCCCATGGAGCGCTGGACTTCCGCGACGGTATCGATGAAGGTGCGCAGCGGATCGCCAGGCAGCGAGTGGTAGTAGCCGCCGGTATTGACGTAGTCGAAGCGGCCGGTGGTTTGGAAATTGCGCTCGGCGTCGATGCCGGCGAAGAGGAAGCCTTCGATTTCGTTGGCGGCGTTGAGAGTGTAGCCGTGCTTGTCGAACTGCTCTTTGGCGAAGGTCTTGAGCAGTCCCCGCGTGTCGCCGGCGTAGGGCGTTCCGCCCTTGTCGATGACGTCGCCGAAGACGAGAACTTTGCCGGCGCCGAAGATATCGGCAGGGGCGAAAAAGAACGAGCCCCAGTCGATGCCGAGGCGCAGATCGCTCTCGCGCTGCGCAGTGAAGCCGCGGATCGAGGAGCCGTCGAAGGTCAGGTTGTCGTAGCTCTTGATCAGGAATTTCTTGTCGTAATCCAGCATGTGCAGCCGGCCTTCAAGATCGCAAAAGAGCACGGTGACCGCCTTGATGCCCTTCTGGTCGGTCAGGTACTTGAGCCGCTCTTCCTGAATTTTGTCGAGCGCGACGCGCTTCCTGCGCTGATCCTTCGCTTTGAGGTTGAGCTCCTCGAGTTCATCGTACGAGAGCGCCAGGAAATTCCGATATTCCGTCGACATGCTTCTCCTCTGAACCGCGATTGAAATGGGTGTTGCTGCCGCGCGAGCGGCGAGACTGAGGCACAGCGGTGATCCGCGCCCCAGGTGGCGGGATTTGCGGCACGGACAATGAGGCTTGGGTGGTTCGCTATCAGGGTATCGCGCAGGGCGGGAGGAAATCCGCTTTTAAAATGCGTGCTTGTGGAAATTACGGGACGAATGGCTGCCGGATGAACGGGCCGGCTTTCCAGCCGGTAATCTGGATTTCAGACACCGTGATCGCAACATGAGCGAGACATGATCGCAACCCAGGCTGAAGCTCTTGTTCTTCGCAAGTGGCCAGTCCACGAGGCCGACGAGATCGTGTCGCTGTTCACGCGCAGCTATGGACGCATTCGCGGCGTGGCGAAGGCAGCGGCCAAATCGCGGCGCCGGTTCGGCGGGGCGCTGGAACCGATGACTTTTGTCTCGGCCACCTACGTCGAAAGGCCGAAGCAGGATCTCGTCCGGCTGGATGCGTGCGAGGTGATTGCGTCGCCGCTGTCCGATCCGGTGAACTACGCGCGCGCGGCAGCGCTGGCGTTCTATGCCGAGGTGCTGGAAGAGGCGATGCCGGATCACGATCCGCATGAAGCGGCGTTTCGGCTGACGCTGGCCGTGCTGGATCACACACGGGGCGACCGCATCTGGATGCCGGTGACGTATTTCGCGCTGTGGATCACGCGATTGCTGGGATGGATGCCGTCTCTGACTCACTGCACGGTGTGCGGGCAACCGTTCGGCGCGGGACCGGCGTGGTTCCAACCGCAGTCCGACGGGTTGGTGTGCAGCCGGGACAAAACGGCGTCGAGCCGCATCCTGGCGGCTGAGTCGCTGGTCCTGGCGCGCCGGATCTTTCACTCACCGATAGCTGCGTTCGCGGAAGAGGAGTGGCCGGCGGGGCGAGCGGCGGATTTGCGGCGCTTTGCGGTGCTGGGCCTGGAGCGGCACCTGGAGCGGAGGCTGCATGCGGGGATTGCGCTGGGGAAGCTGGGTGGGCAGTAGCTGCTGAGTCCGCTATTATCCTCGTGCATCTACACTGAAGGCCCAGGAAATTCTCCCTGTCGAGGAATTCAACCCCATGAAGATCGCCAACAGCGTCATCGATCTGATCGGCAACACTCCGCTGGTGCAGTTGAACCGCGTCACGGCTGGCGCACATGGTCGGGTGGTCGCCAAGCTGGAGGGCTCGAATCCAGCGAACAGCGTAAAGGACCGGATCGGCTTCGCGATGATCGAAGCCGCGGAGCGCGAAGGCAAAATCCACCCGAGCAAAACCGTCCTGGTTGAGCCGACCAGCGGCAATACCGGCATTGGGCTCGCGTTCGTCGCCGCGGTGAAGGGCTACAAGCTGATCCTCACCATGCCGGAGACGATGAGCATGGAGCGGCGCGTGCTGCTGCTGGCTTTCGGCGCGCAGCTGGTGCTGACGCCCGGGCCGAATGGCATGAACGGCGCCATCGCGAAGGCGAAGCAGATCCTCGAGCAGACGCCCAACGGCTACATGCTGCAGCAATTCGAGAATCCGGCGAATCCAAAGATTCACTACGACACGACGGGGCCGGAGATCTGGAACGACACCGAAGGCCAGGCGGACATTCTTGTTGCTGGGGTGGGCACAGGCGGCACGCTGACCGGCGTGGGCGAGTTCATCAAGCCGCGCAAGCCGTCGTTTCGGATCGTCGCCGTCGAGCCGACAGATAGTCCGGTGCTTTCGGGCGGCAAGCCGGGACCGCACAAGATTCAGGGGATTGGAGCCGGGTTTGTGCCGAAGATTCTCGAGACGAAGCTGATCGACGAGGTCGTGCAGGTTTCGAACGACGATGCGATTGCGATGGCGCGCCGGCTGCCTCTTGAGGAAGGGTTGCTGGTCGGCATTTCCGGAGGTGCGGCCGCGCATGCGGCGCTGCAGGTGGCACGACGCGAGGAGAATGCCGGGAAGCTGATCGTGGTGGTGCTGCCGGACTTCGGCGAGAGATATATTTCGTCGGTGCTGTTTGAGGCTCTGCGGAATGAGGCGCAGGGGCTGCCAACACAGCCAGTGGAAGCGGCGGCGAAGGTCTAAGCGAGATTCGGGATCCTACTGAAAGAGGGTCACCACCCTCGCCAGGACCTCGTCAAGAATTTCCGATGGGAGCGAATCCACCTTCCTCCCGCCTCGGGCCCGCAAGTCAATGACGCGTGGTTGATCGCAACGGACGACACCGGCCGTGCGGATCCCTGAGATCGGAACAGCAAAACGGATGCGACGCGCGAACTCCCCGCCACTGGTAATTGGAAGGACGACAGGCAATTTCGTCGCCTCATTGAATTCAGTCGGGGAAATAATCAGGACGGGCCGACGCCCCTGCTGCTCGTGACCGAAGGTGGGATCAAGGGACACGAGGAATATATCTCCGCGCTTCACAGTGGCTCACGCCCAGCCGCCGGCGCATCCACCCACTCACGTTCCTCCAGCGGTTGCGGTTTTTTGTAATCCGAGCCCGCCAGCAGTTCAGACAGATTATAGTGAGGGCGCGGATCGGGTTCGACGATCAACCGCCCTTTCTCGAGAGTCACGCTCACCTTCGCGCCGGCTTTGAGACGCAAGAGCTCAAGCACAACTGGAGGAACGGCGAGCATTACAGAGCCGCCTACTTTCCGCAGACTGGTTTTGTGCATCGTCCACCTCAGTTATATTATAGTATAACTCAATCGGGAAACAGAGACGCAATGTTCCGCGAAGACATCGACTCGATCCTGGATCGCGACCCGGCAGCGAATTCGCGGCTGATGGTGATGCTGTGCTATCCGGGGCTGCACGCGGTATGGATGCAGCGGATCACCTCGCGTTTCTGGCGGGCCAATCTGCGGCTGATCGCGCGTTTTCTTTCGCAGGTGGCGCGGCTGCTGACGGGCATCGAGATCCATCCGGGCGCGACGATCGGGCGTCGCATGTTTATCGATCACGGCGCGGGCGTGGTGATCGGCGAGACGGCGATCGTCGGCGACGATGTAACTCTCTATCAGGGCGTGACGCTGGGCGGCACCGGCCACGAGCGCGGCAAGCGCCATCCAACGCTGCGCGACGGCGTCTTTGTGGGCAGCAATGCGCAAATCCTCGGCAACATCTGCATCGGGGAGAACTCGCGGGTCGGCGCCGGCTCCGTTGTGCTGCGCGACGTCCCGCCCAACTCGACCGTTGTGGGCGTGCCGGCGCATATCGTTTATCAGAACGGCGAGCGGGTGCTGATTACCGATCCCAATCAGGTGAAGGACCCGCTGTCGGGAGTCATCGTCGCGCTGGCCGAAGAGGTGAAGCGGCTGCGGTTGCGCGTCGACGTGCTCGACGGGCAGCTCGAACTGGCTACGCGGGATCTGGACGAAGTGCGCTCGTTCACGGTTGAGGATGAGGAACGTGACCAGTACCACAGCGAACAGGCGGCAGCGGGATTCGTCAGTATGGGCGAGGGAATCTGAGCGGCAGCGGATAGCGGGTAGCGTTCAGCGTGCTCCGGCGGGCTGGCTTCCGGGCAGGGGATGCGAGCGCAGCGCCTCCACCACCATCACGCGGATGTTGTCGTAGTCGGGTTTGCCGGAGAACATGCGGTAGTCGACGGTATTGCCGTCGTCGGCGTGGCCGGTGATCTGGAACTGGCGGTCGCCCGCTGCGGCTTCGGCCGGATGCGCCTCTGCCCACGATTTCTGGTCGAAGTCATCGCTCTGCACATCGATTTCGCGGATGCGCTTGCCGTCGGGCTGCCGTGCCAGGAAGCGGTAATACGTGTGGAAGCGGCCCAGAGGCTCGAAGTACTCGATGGCGTCCACTCGATCCGCGCCGATTGGGAACATCTCGACCAGGAATCCTGTTGCGAGGCGCGCATCGGGAGCGCCGGTTCCGTGCAGCTCGCGAAGCAAGGCCCGTTCGTGGTCGCGTTGCTGCTTCATTCCGGCACCGGCATAGGCGGCCACCAGAGTGGTGTGAATCTTCCAGTTCTCCGGATCCAGCTTCTCGGCCTTCTCGGCGTACTGCACCGCAAGAGGGCCCTGGAACAGTTCCACAGCTGCGGTAGAGGCCAGCAGATTGGCCGCGACGTTGTTGGGGTCGGAGACGAGGACGCGCTGAAAATCGTTCAGGGCATCCCGCGGTTGATTGTCTTTGAGCGCGGCCATGCCCTGGGCCAGGGTGGGGCCGCCCGCACCGGACAAACCCACAGGCGGGTTGGGGGGCACACCCGTCTGCGCCTGGCCCAGGGAAAACGGGCCAGCAAGACAGGCCAGCAGAAGCGCGGAACCCATTCCGCATCGAGCGCTTCGTCGCATCATCGGGAGTCCTGAAAGGGGGAACCTGCAATCACTGTATCGCTTCGAGCGGCACGCTGGGCCGGATCCGCTCCCGCGGGAAGCCCATTCAGCAACGCTTTCCGGTATGCTGAGGCCACCGGACCCGCACCCGACACCCGGCAAGGAGCACGAATATGGCTTTAGTCGTGATTGGCAGCTTCGCGGTTCTGTTTTTCAGCGGCATCCTTTGGGCGAGCCGCCGCCCTGCGGATGAGCATCACCACCAGATCGATTGAAGACGTCAAAAAGTGGTAGCCTCAAGGTCCGCGCGGGGCATATGATTTTTCATATCCACTGACAGTTTTGCGGAGAACCGAACCAAATTGGGCGCTCACAGGATATCCACGACTTCGCAGGCGGTCCCCTATGTGATGATGATTCAGTGACATCTGTGTCTGGCGCGGGAATGCACGATTGCGGAGAGCAGTGGCACCTGACTTGCTCAGTATTGGCTCTACGGGCTGTCCGAGACTCGAAAATTCACTACCGGAAATTCAGCACGAATTTATTCAGTCCCCCCAGGGGTGTTCGTTTTCCGGAGCACTGCGGTTCATCATGCAGCGGACCTTTCAAACCCGCATCGTGGCCGTTCTGCTGGCTCTCTTCACGGGAGCGGCGATCGTCTGCGCCGGTTTCAACCTGGTGCAGGAGAACCGGTACCAGTCGCCGACCGACGGCGTCTGGTGGGTAGAAGCGCCGCGAGGTCTGGAGGCGCAGCGCGTCCCGAATAATAGCCCGGGCGAGCGCGCGGGAGTCAAGCCCGGCGATCTGCTGCTGACTGCGAACGGCCATGCGGTGCACGTGGCTGCGGACGTGGGCCGCGAGATCTGGCGTACCGGCGCATACAACACCATCCACTACACGCTGGAGCGGCGCGGTTTTCGGCTGCCCGATGTGCCCGTCATCCTGGACATGCAGGACCGGAGTATTCACCAGGGATTCCGCTTCATCGCGCTGGTGTATCTGGGCATCGGCCTGTACGTGCTGTTGCGACGCTGGACGGCGCCGCACTCGACGCACTTCTACATCTTCTGCCTGGTATCGTTCGTTCTCTACTCGTTCTGGTACACGGGGAAATTCAACGAGTTCGACTGGCTCGTCTACTGGAGCGGCATCTGCGCAGCGGCTCTGCAGCCTGCTCTGTTTCTCCATTTCTCGCTGGTCTTCGCCGGCGAGCGGCGACCGGGGCGCGGATGGCTCTTCGCGCTGGCGTATGTCCCGGGCGCGGCCGTGGTGGCTTTGCAGGTCCTGGCGCAGACGCTGTGGTCGGCGACGGAGCTGTTGCAGCACCGCCTGGATCAGGTCTCGGTTGGCTATCAGGCGCTGTTCTATGTGGCGGCCGCGGGCGTGTTCTATGTGCATTACCGGCGGGCGGAGGCCCCGCTGCAACGCCAGCAGCTGAAGTGGCTGACGCGCGGCACCCTGCTCGCCGTGGCGCCATTCACCCTGCTTTCGGCGATTCCTTACATGGCCGACTTCGCCATGCCGGACACGATCACGCGCATCGCCGGCATCTGCCTGGTATTTTTGCCGCTGACCTTCAGCTGGGCCATTGTGCGCTACCGCATGATGGATGTGGACCTGATCTTCAAGCGCGGCGTGACCTACACGCTGGCGACGGCGGCGATCGTGGGGGTTTACTTTGCGCTGCTCGCCATCGCGGCGGTGGTCGCGCAGGCGGGCCTGCGCAGTTTCGGCACCTGGGGGCTGTTCACGGCGATCATTGTCGCAGCGCTGCTCTTCGAGCCACTGAAGCGGTCGATTCAGCTGCGCGTGGACCGTTTTTTCGACCGGCAGAGCTATGACTATCGCTCCACGCTGATCAGCTTCGGGCGGGGTCTCAGCTCCTTCACGAATCTCGATGCCCTGCTGGATGCCATTGTCGATCGGCTGCCGCGTACGCTGCGTGTCGATCGGGTGGCTGTCTTCCTGCAGGATGCACCGGGGAAGTACCGTCTGGCCGCGCATCACGGCCTGCCGGAGAACGTGGCGGCGGCGTACCTCGACCTTGGGTTCCTGAACTTCGACGAACCGAACGCGGGCACCCACCTGTTCCTCGAGAATCCGCAGCTGGCGCTGCATCTGACGGCCGCCGAACAGCGCACCACGGCGCTGCTGGACATGAACTACTTCCTGCCCTGCCGCGTCGGTGTTCCGGGCGCGCGGGAGTGGCAGGTGCAGGACAGGACCATCGCCGTGATCGGGCTGGGCCGGCGCGCGGGCGGCGATTTCCTCTCGAGCGAGGATATGGAGCTGCTCGAATCGCTTGCCGGCTACATCGGCATCGCGCTGCAGAACGCACGGCTCTACGCCAGTCTCGAAGAAAAGATTATCGAGTATGAGCGGCTGAAAGAATTCAACGAGAACATCGTCGAGTCGATCAATGTCGGCATCCTCGCGCTCGATCCGGAAGAAAAGATCGAGAGCTGGAACTCGCAAATGGAAGTGATGTTCGCGCTGCCGCGCAATGAGGCGCTCCACCAGCCGCTGGAGGCGGTCTTCCCGACAGAACTCGTGGAGGAGTTCCGCCGCGTGAAGGATCAGCCGGGCGTGCACAACCTGTACAAGTTCCGGCTGGAGACGCGCGCCGAGGAGACGCGCATCGCCAACATCGCGATTGCGCCGCTGGTTTCACGCGACTTCCGCACCGTCGGCCGCATCATTTTGATCGACGACATCACCGATCAGACCGAGATGGAAGGGCAGCTCGCTCAGGCGGAGAAGCTGTCGTCGATCGGTCTGCTGGCCGCGGGAGTGGCGCACGAAGTGAATACACCGCTGGCGGTTATCTCATCCTATGCACAGATGCTGGCAAGGCAAGTGAAAGGCGATGCGAAGCTGGGTCCACTGCTGGAGAAGATCACGCAGCAGACCTTCCGCGCGTCGGAGATCGTCAATGGTCTGCTCAACTTCTCGCGCACCAGCGGCGCGGAATATCGCGAGACGGACGTGAACGGGATCATTCGCGACACGCTGACGCTGCTCGATCATCAGTTCAAAACGGCGCAGATCAGCGTGGAGACGGATCTCATGGCGGGTCTGCCGCCGATCATGGGCAACGCGGGCAAGCTGCAGCAGGTATTTTTGAATCTGTTCCTGAACGCGAAAGACGCGATGGCCGGCATGCCTGCTGAGAACGGCGAGCGGCGTACGCTGCGCATCGCAACAGAAGTGAACGGGCACGTGAGCATTTCGATTGCAGATTCGGGGTTGGGCATCGCCCCCGAGCATCTGCGCCGCATCTACGATCCGTTCTTCACGACCAAGACGGCGCGCAGGGACGGTCAGCCGCGCGGCACAGGCCTTGGCCTGGCCGTGACCTACGGCATCATTCAGGAGCATTCGGGAAAGATCCACGTGGAGAGTCAGTTGGGATCAGGTACTACGTTCTATCTTGAGTTTCCGTTGTTGAGGAAACCCGCGCATGTCTGAAGGCACCGTCGCGGCTACGGCCAGTCCCCAGGTGAGTGGTTCGGATTCACTCCCGCGCATTCTGATCATCGACGACGAGGCAGCGATCCGCGAGTCGCTCGAGACCCTTTTGTCTCTGGAAGGCTATGCGATCGAGAGCGTGGAGAACGGCGAGCTGGGTCTCGAGCGCATCGCCGAGCAGCCCTTCGATCTGGTGCTGCTGGATCTGGCGCTGCCGGGGCGCAACGGCATTGAGATTCTGGGCACGATACGGGAGCGCGAGTCTCAGCTGCCGGTCATCATGATCACCGCATTCGGCACCGTGGATAACGTCGTCGATGCGATTCGCGGCGGGGCGCAGAACTTCGTCCAGAAACCCTGGGACAACGAGAAACTGCTCGCCGACATTCGTGCCGCGATCGGCCGCTACCGCGCCGAAGAAGAGAACGTCCAGCTCAAACGCGCGCTGCGCCAGCGTTACAGCTTCCCCAATATCGTGGGCAAGAGCGAGGCGATGCTCCGTATCTTCGACCTGGTCGCGCAGGTGGCGCCTACGCGCTCCACGGTGCTCATCCAGGGCGAGAGCGGCACGGGCAAGGAGCTGATCGCGAAAGCGCTGCATGCGAACTCCACGCGCAAGGACAAACCGTTCGTTCCGGTCAACACGGGCGCGATGCCGACCGACCTGCTGGAGTCGACGCTCTTCGGGCACGTGAAGGGCGCGTTCACTTCCGCAATCGCGGCGAAGAAGGGCCTGTTCGAAGTCGCCAACGGCGGCACGCTCTTCCTTGACGAGATCGCGACCATGGGAATCGACACCCAGGCCAAGATTCTGCGCGTCCTGCAGGACCGCCGCTTCATGCACCTGGGCGGCGTGCAGGAGATTCAGGTGGACGTACGCATCATCGCCGCCACCAACGTCGATCTGCGTCAGGCGGTGCGCGAAGGCAAGTTTCGCGAGGACCTCTTCTACCGCCTTAACGTTATCGCCATTGAACTGCCGCCGCTGCGCTCGCGCCGCGAAGACATCCCCGCACTGGCCACCCACTTCCTCAAGTACTACTCTGAAGAGAACAGCCTGGCCCTCCGCGCGCTCACGCCGGAGGCCATACGTGCGCTGGTGGATTATGACTGGCCCGGCAACGTCCGCGAGCTGGAGAACGTGATCGAACGCGGCGTGGTGCTTTCTTCGGGCGGAACGATCGGCGTGGACCTGTTGCCCGGACACATCACGGGGTCGAGCTACTCCTCGAGCCTGCTCGAGCACAGCCCGGATGCATCGCTGTTCGACATCATGGAAGACATCGAGCGCCGAATCATCGTGGACAAGCTGGAGCGCTGCAACGGCAACCAGACCGACGCCGCCGAGCAGTTCCGCATTCCTCTGTCGACGCTGAACCAGAAAATCAAGCGCCTCAACATCGAGATCCGCAAGCGAAGCAGAGAATAGGCCAGGCCTCTGCACCTCAAACACGCGGCTTGCGCCGGTGAAAGCGAGCCCGAAAGCGCTGGCTGCCAGCGCTTGATCAGCGCCGATGCTTTAGCATCGCTTGCAGTGCTCACGCTTGAAACACCCATCCAGTTTGTGAAGGGCATTGGGCCCACGATCGCGAAGATGCTCGCCGAGAAGGAGATCCTGACGGTCGAGGATCTGCTGATGCATTTGCCCTTTCGCTATGAGGACCGGCTGAATCCGCGGGCGCTGAGCGAGCTGAAACCGGGCGAAACGGCGAGCGTGATCGGCGAAGTGCGCGGGGCAGTCCTGCTGCGCACGAAGAAGATGCCCATCTTCGAGATGACCGTTGGCCAGGGAGTGCAGTCGCTGAAGGCGATGTGGTTCCACGGGAAGTATCTGGAGGGGCGGTTCCACGCAGGGCAGAAGGTAGCGCTGTATGGCAAGGTGGATGCGTCGCGCTCGGGGCGCGGGCTGAAGATGATCCAGCCGCAGTTTGAGATTTTGCCGGGCGGCAATGACGATGCGCTGGATCGCGTGCTCGAGGTGGGCCGCATCACGCCGGTGTATGAGTCGCTGGGCGGGAGCAAGCTGGCGTCGCGATGGATCCGGCGGGCGGTGTGGAACATTCTGGAGGAGCTGAAGGGGATTCCGGAGACGCTGCCCAGTTCCCTGCCCCGGTCGGTGCTGCGGCGGCTGGATTTGCCGAGCCGCGAGCAGGCGCTGCGCGAGGTGCATTTTCCTCCTGCGGGAACAGCGTTGGGACAGCTGCAGGCGGCGGGAACGCCGGCGCACAAGCGGCTGATCTTTGAGGAGCTGTTTTATCTGGAGCTGGGGCTGGAGGTGAAGCGCAGAAAGTTTCAGGAGAAGACGGGGATCGCGTTCGAGACCGATGAGAAGGTGCGGGCGGCGCTGCGGGAGATTCTGCCGTTTCATCCGACGGCGGCACAGAAGAGGGCGCTGGGCGAGATTGCGGCGGACATGCGGCGGCCGGCGCCGATGCGGCGGCTGCTGCAGGGCGATGTGGGGTCGGGCAAGACGATTGTGGCACTCGAGGCGATGCTGATCGCCATTGAGAACGGGCACCAGGCGGCGCTGATGGCTCCGACGGAGATTCTGGCAACGCAACACTATTTGTCGGCAAAGCGGGTTCTGGAGAAGGCACAGCACAAGTACCGGATCACGCTGCTGACCGGATCGCTGGATGCGGATCGCAAGCGTGCGGCGCGGCGGAGGATATACGAGGGCGAGACGGATCTGGTGATTGGGACGCATGCGCTGATTGAAGAGAAAGTCGAGTTCGCGAAGCTGGGGCTGGTGGTGGTGGACGAGCAGCATCGGTTCGGGGTGCTGCAGCGGTTTCGGCTGATGAAAAAGGATGGCGGGGAGCCGGATGTGCTGGTGATGACGGCGACGCCGATTCCGCGAACGCTGGCGCTGACTTTGTATGGCGATTTGGAACTCAGCGTTCTCGATGAGTTGCCGCCGGGGAGAACGCCGATTGTGACGCGGCGGGTGAGCGATGAGCGCGCGGATGAGGTTTGGGATTTTGTGCGCAAGCAGGTGAAGAAGGGGCATCAGGCGTATGTGGTGTATCCGGTGATCGAGGGGCCGAAGGGCGATCAGCCGGAGCTGGACTTTGCACTGCCGGATGAGGCGCCAGAAGAGCCTTCGCAAAAAGCGAAGAAGCCAAAAACCGAAGCGCTGTTTCCGAAGCTGCCGCTGAAGTCGGCGACAGATATGTACGAGCGGCTCCGGGCGCAGGAGCTTTCCGGTTTGCGCGTGGGATTGCTGCATGGGCGGCTCGATGCGGATGAGAAGGAAGTGGTGATGCGGCGGTTCCTGCGCGGCGAGATCGATGTGCTGATCGCAACGACCGTGATTGAGGTGGGCGTGGATGTGCCGAATGCGACGGTGATGGTGATTGAGCATGCGGAGCGGTTTGGGCTGGCGCAGCTTCATCAGTTGCGCGGGCGCGTGGGACGCGGGGGCGCGAAGTCGTACTGCATTTTGATGACGGGGGGAAAGATTTCGAGGAGCGCGGAGGAGCGGCTGGGGGCGATGGTGGAGACGCAGGATGGGTTCGTGCTGGCGGAGCGCGATCTGGAATTACGGGGGCCGGGGGAATTTTTCGGGACGCGACAGGCGGGCTTGCCGGATTTTCGCGTGGCGAATCTGGTGCGGGATCGCAAACTGCTGGAGCTGGCGAAGGTGGAGGCCGCGCGGTTCGTGGCGAAGGCAAAGGAGGAGGCGACCGAGGAAGAGCGCATGCGGGTGGCGTCGCGGTTGAAGGACGCCTGGCAGCGGAGATACGGGCTGGCCGAGGCGGGGTAGGTTGACGGTCATCCCACGTCGGCCAACACCGGGCAGCCGACGGCTGCAGGTGATGGAAGCCACGGCGAAAACCATCGAAAAGTATCCGAGGGGCGGGCAGAGACCGCCCCTCGGATCAAAGCCGGTCGATGGTTTGGTGTCCGTGGTTCGGGGGAGGGTTCCTTAGAGGCTGTTTCCGATGCTGTTGAATTCGTTGGAAATTTTGTTCGAGAGACTGCCCATGGCGACGATAGCTCCAAGGGCAATCAAGGCAGCAATCAAAGCATACTCAATGAGGTCCTGACCGGATTCCTCATTCAGAAGGGCCCGGAGCAGATTCTTCAGTTGCATCGTATTCTCCTGAGACTGCCCCACGATTCACTTGTCCATGCCCGATCGTGGAGCCTGGTACGAGGGCTGGCTCATTGAACCGTGGATAGCGTTCGGGATCAATGGCCCGGCCGTGGAATTACGGCAGGGTGTTGGGCTGAATCGTGGGCTGCTAGCGTGCCGCGGAGAAAACGATTGCGCAGGATGCTGCAAGGACGATGACCCGGTTACCGCAGGTGAGCAGGCGCGCTATCTTTCAGCCAACCATGCGCTCCATCTCGGTGGGGCGCAGGATGACGATGGCAGCGCCGTGGCGCGCGATCAACTCGTCGCGCTCGAACTGGTTGAGCAGGCGGGTAACAGTTTCGCGCGAGGTTCCGGCCATGTTGGCGAGTTCCTCATGAGTGAGCGCCATGGTGAAACGCAGCTCGGGTTTGCCGCAGGAACTGGTGCGAGCCCAGTCGAGGAGCAGCTGCGCGAGCCGGCCTGCCGCGGAGCCGGAGAGGGCGAGGCGCCGCGCATCGAGAAAGACTTCGTGATACTCACGCGCGATGACCTGCGCCGCCTGACGGCTGACTTCGCCGAACTGGTTGAGGAATTCGAGGAAGTCGCGACGGCGCACGCTGCGGATCTGGCAGGGCTCGAGAGTTTCGGCAGTGACTTCGTAAGGCTGGTCGTTCAACGTGGCGGTGAGGCCCAGCACGTCACCGGGGCCGGCGATTTTGAGGATCATGGTGCGGCCATCGCGCGAGGTGGCGGCAAGCTTGATCTGGCCACTGCAGACGACGAAGATTCCCTGGGCGCGCTGACCTTCCTCAAAGACGACGGAGCGGCTGGGGTAGGAAATCTGCATAGCGATCTCGTCGAAGCGGTCGATGGCCTCGTTGGGCAGGTTGCAGAAGAGCCGCTCGGCGCGGTCGGTACACTGCGCGCAGCGCTCAGGCACGTTTCGTTGTGTGGAGGAATTTCCGTGTTTTGCCGAATTCGCCATTTAGCTCCAGCCTTCCGCCGAATTTCCGGGTGCGGCCGCATGAGGCCTCCTGGAAGGCCGCACTTGTTCCCCGGGCGGCCTCCAGGTCTCGAAGGCAAACTCACCAGAACAGGCGTCGCACAGCCAGATGACCCTCCGGCGAACGATCTGGCATTCACCTGTGTCTCGAGATCCGCCGAGGAAGTCGACAGCATAAATTCCACCGCTGCGCAGGCAGAGCGAGTGGACACCGCAGGCGGGATTCGCGCAAGTCATTGATCGCTCCGGCAAGTAAGTCTGCACTGCATGGCCCGGTTCAGCCCAACACCGCAGGGCCGGTGTGTTGCTTATCTTCGGTTTTTTCCTCGACAAACGCCGGACTGACCTTGAGCGAAATGACGGGGCACGGCGCTGAGACGAGAATCTTGTAAGCGGCCGGCTCGGTTCCCGGCAGCCAGCTGTGCGCCGGCGCGTGCACGCCCAGAACGAGGAGACCGGCCTGAGTCTCCTGCGCGGCAGCGAGAATCTCCTGTACGACGTTGCCCTGGGCGACCTGAGCGCGCACCTGGGTGAAGGCACGGGCTCTGTCGGGAACGAGCTTCTGCAACTCGGCCGTGGCCGCAGAGAGTGCCGACGCGGGATCGCGCGAGACAGCGGCGCCCGGCATGACGATATGGAGAAGCGTGACCTGAGCCGAGAACTGCCGGCCGAGGCTGATGGAGAGAGCTGCGCTGCTCTCGTGCATGCCGGCCAGCGAGACGGGATGGAGAATCGACACCGGTGCGACGCTGGTTTTTTTGTGGGCGCGCGGGCCCACGGTGCACACCGGAACGTCGATGGTCTCGAGCAGCTGGCGGGCGATGGAGCCGAGAACGAATTTCTTGAGGCCACGGCGTCCGTGGGTGCCGAGGATCAGTCGACCGGCGCCGGAGTTCCTGACGACTTCCGCGACGATATCGGGAACGAATCCGTGGCGCACGGCGGTAATGCAGTCGATCCCCTGGCCGCGAATGTCGCGGGCGAGGCTGTCGAGCATCAACCGCGCATCGCGGTCCATGCGGAGGGGATCGTAATAGGGAACGGCGCCGGTTTCGACCGGCATCGACTCGTGAGGCAATACCGCGTGAACGAGGATGAGCGATGCGCCGGCGGCGTTGGCCTGAGCGATGGCGTGGGGAAGGAGGTATTCGGTATCCGTGAGATCGGTGGCGACAACGATTTTGCCGGGAGCGGCTAATCCGGCTTCGGCGTTGTTCTGCGGGAGGGTCATGACTTCACCTTGCGGCAGCGGTGCGAACGCTCGCCTGCCCCTAGTTTCGAAGGGGTGGGGCGAGGCGGCTGTGTCCCAGCGCACAAGCCCGTGTGACATAAATCACAAGTGGACGCGCTTCAGGACCGATGCGGCAGTGGGCTGATGGGAGCGCAGCTGGATATTGGCTGCCAGGGACTTTTCCGGCAGCGCAAGGCTGGCAAGGAGAGAAGAGTGCCGGGTTTGACCCCTCTGGCGCCGGTTGTTAACATAAGGATGCGGGGTGGAGCAGCCTGGTAGCTCGTTGGGCTCATAACCCAAAGGTCGCTGGTTCAAATCCAGCCCCCGCAACCATCTACGGGACTCCAACCCATTTCCCAACCCATCGAAAACCGGGCGCACGAGGCGCCCGATTCTGTTTTTGGGGTCATTAGGCCCCTTTTTTCAGGGAATTAACGGGCCGATTTTCGCCGGAGGATTCTCCTCACAACCCTGCTGTTCGCCCAGCGCCGATTGTCCATGGGCGGCCCGCCGTGCAGCTGGGTGGTGGAGATCTGAGCATGCCGCATGAGTTTCTGCTGCACATCCAGCGGCGTTTTCGCTGCGCTCAGTAGAGTTCGGTAAGTTGGCGATGACAAACTCGCCATTATGCTTCGCAGGATCCGAGATGACGATCCACAAGTGGCTTCCAGCGCCAGGCAAAAACGTGTCGCCAATCTGCATTTTGTGAAAACACGAATTACTGAGGCGCCAAAAGAAGATTGAGGAGTCGAATCTCCTCGTTTGGCTCTTCAATAAGGCGAATCTCTTCTTCTGTCTTTTTGGCTAACCTCAAAATCTCGCCAGGGTCGCTTGTCCCCTGTGATGGACTGGCCCCATTCAATGAGCGCGGTGCGATCCGCATAATAAAGCTTCTTGAGCAGCGGAAACATGTTCTCAGTTCCGCCCTCCTTCTCAATGAGATCCCAGATTTGAACGCGCGCAGTCCATTCCCGGCCGAGGTCGCCCCCTTCGATTCTTCTTGCATTGCCTTCCCACGCGCGACGCCGCAACCGGGGCCCCGGCATTAAACCGCTAAAATCCCCAGCATGGCAGCAGAGCGCTGGTGGCATTCCGTCGCAATCGGGCTCCTCCACCTCATCCTCTTCGGCTTCGCCTTCGGCATCGGCTTCGTCCTCGAGGTCTTCGTCAGCCGCTATTACCAGGGCTCCCACCTCGCCGCATTCTATCCCTGCATCGCCGCGAGCGCCTTCCTGATGGGCCTCCTTGTAAACCGCACACGGAAGGATCGGAACCCCCCTTCTCTTCGGAATCGCGGGCGTTCTCTGGCTTGCCTTTGCCATCTGGGACGAAGGTCGCTGGTGGGAGTACAGCTGGTCCCACGAATCGAAGACCCAATATCTGATCCATATGTTCTTCGGCACAGCACAACAATGCAGCGCGAGCGAGTGCATCGGAGAACTGTTCTTCACGACCCCCTGCGCCGCCGCCATCGCCTACTCCGTCGGAGCCGCTGTCGGCCTGATGATTCCTGCCTGGCTCCGTGGCCGCAAACAGAGTCAAAGCACGCCTTAATTTTAGGAACCAAGGGGGTTTCGACCCCCCTCCTGCTACGCAGAATCAACGGCTTCCGGGGGGGGTCAACCCCCTCTGTGTTGACGATTCAGTTAATCCCTTCTCTTTCTTGAATTAAAAGCCTCGCCGGGCGGGCTGTCCGTCGCCTCGGAAAGCTTGGTTTCCGGGGCCGAATTTGTCTTTCCGGGAGGGGTACAAGCTGTAAGTGCCCTGTTTTCAGGTTCGTGGCTCGGTTTACAAACTCGACAACATTGGCCGGGACGGTTCGGGGAGAGCCTATCTGCCGGTTTGGTGGTGGCGGCGGCTGCGTACGGCATGGGCTTCTCTTCCGTGCAGGTGCAACGAAAAAGGCCCGCCGCTGGCGAGCCTTTCGTTTGGGGACACTTGTCCCTGGTGTTCTTAGGGTCGCTCGTGGGGAGGAGCAATGCAAGAAGAATCGGCGGGGCGGATGGTACGGGGGTAATGGGGCGGGCCGTGCCCTGACACTTTTTCGTGCTCTGGCGTTGGAGAAAATACCCGTTTACCACATTTGACCAGCCAAGGATCGGGGTGGCGGTACGGGAGCAATGGGGGCAGGTAGCCTACAATTCTGTGTCACTTCGAAGCGAGACCTGCGCAAGCACGTATCGCAGTGGAGAGCCGTTCCCACCTCTCGATTTTTCTCAGCAAGGGGCGTCCCAGCTCATTTGAGAAGCCATTAAATGTTTGGTGCACTTCTGTGGTAATCCAGTTCTAGTATTGATGTTTGGAGGCGGTCGCGTCACCCATATGCCAGATCAGGAGAACGTATTCCGAGCGCATCTTCATATCGCGACGTTTTGCGAAAAGGTCCTCCGTGAAGCTGATAACGTTTTCAGCCTTATCCGCATAGTGGATCGCTTTAACGTTGCTGGTGGCTCTGCGGAAATGCCCCCCACAGCGCTTACATTCATGGTGGTGATTAGTTTCAAATCCGGGTTCATGCGCGGCAAGCAGAAGATTGGGCTTCGTCCAAAATCGCCGACAGGAAAAGAACTGCCCTCGATGGAGTTCCCTGTCCTCTTCGAGGGAGACGACGACCGCGGAACTCTAATGGCATTTCAGGTCAATTGGACCGTGGAAGAGGAAGGCGCCTACTGGTGGGATCTTTATTTAAATCAGGAGCTTGTTACCTCTATGCCGTTACGGGTTTCCTACCAGCAGGTGATATTGCCCACTGTTGGGGACTGAAGGCGCTGGAAGAGCCGGTAACAATCGTTGCGGGCTCAGAGGAGAGGTACAGAGAATAGAATCTGACCAGTTCTGAGAGATGACGACGAAGTTCAGCTTCGTCCAGTTTGTCAGAATCATATTCCGCCAGGCGCAGTTCGATAGCGGACGCGAACTTTTGTGCGACGAGATCCGCGTTTTGGTGCATATTCCAACTTGCACTCGCAAACCAATCGTCGAATGCGTCCAGCGCTTCGGGATCGTTGCTGGCCAGAAGGGTCAGGAGATTTTCGCGAATTTGGCTGACGGTAAGCATGCCCAGTAATCCTACTCCGAAACGATTTCCTATTCAGCGTGTCACATCGTCAGAAATGTGTAAACGCTTCAATGGTGGTATGTACTGGGAGAAAACCAAAACGGGAGAACTGACCGAAGTCCTTTTGGAAGAATGCGTCTCGACTCTGTTGCCAAACGAGCCTGGGCCAATTCGCAGCCAATCCGTCTCGTATCGCGACACAGACAATCAGGAAATTGCCCGTGTGCACCAGTTCTTGAGACCCGATGGGTCTCTGGCGGCGAGCGGGAGGCCAGACCCAAAACGGCTCCTCGAAAATGGGATTTTGTATCGACTCGAGAAGAAGAGAAAAGCCGAATAATCCCGGCCAATTGCTGTTGGAGCCGTTCTTTGGCGGTAGAGCGACGCCAGCCCTTAGAGCTTCTCGTAGAAGTCGCAGGCCGAGCAGGAGATGTACACCCCGCCTGGGACGCCGCGCTCGCGGTCCTTCACGCGCTTTACGATGCGAGTGGGCTTGGAGCACTTGGGGCAGTCGGTGCTCTTGGTGGTGTCCATCACCTTCATACGGTCGGCGGTCTTGGCAATCTTCGCCATGGCGTTGCTCCTGATCCTGGTTTCGGCGCCAGGCCGGTCTCGGCAGGCGGCGCGCAGACATCCCTCGGCCTTCGCGGTGATTCACCTGGTCTGTGCAGGGAGAACGCGGCTGGCGGTGGAACGTTTCTCCAATTTTACACGACCCGAGGTACCTGGCCTCGACCCGGTCGGAGTGATCAAAGTCACTGAGCCCTGCACCCAGTCCCGCTACGTTCAAGGCAGAGTTGGGAGTCGCAGGCCATGAACACGCAGGTCGCAGAGCCGGTTGTTGCAGGGCAGCAGAGAAGGAAGAAGACGGTGGTGCGCCGGGCCGCGCCGGACGAGTCGCAGCGCCTCCGTCGCATCGTGCAGTGGGTCTTCGTCGCGCTCAACGTGTGGATCGGCGCACAGTTCCTGCTCTGGGTGCGCTTCTTCGAGCGCGGTGGACAGGGCTGGCAGGTCTCGCGCCCGGCAGGCGTCGAAGGCTGGCTCCCCATCGCCGGCCTGATGAACCTCAAGTACTTCGTGCTCACCGGTCGCGCGCCGACGATGCACCCCGCCGCCATGTTCCTGCTCGTCGCCTTCCTTGCTATGAGCGTGGTGCTGAAGAAGTCCTTCTGCGGCTGGCTCTGCCCGGTGGGCACCGCGTCGGAGACGCTGTGGAAGCTGGGCCGCAAGGTCTTCGGGCGCAACTGGCAGGTGCCGCGCTGGCTCGATCCAGAGCTGCGCGGCCTGAAGTACCTGCTGCTGCTGTTCTTCGTCTCGATCATTGCCTGGATGCCCGCCGAAGCTCTGCGCGACTTCATGATCGGACCCTACGGCACCATCGCCGACGTCAAGATGCTGAACTTCTTCCGCGACATCGGCTGGGTTGGGATCGCGGTCATCGGCTGGCTGGTGCTGCTCTCGATGTTCGTCCAGAACTTCTGGTGCCGCTACCTGTGCCCCTACGGCGCGCTGATGGGCATGGCGTCGCTGCTGAGCCCGGTGAAGATTCGCCGCGACGCCGAGGCGTGCATCGACTGCGGCAAGTGCAGCAAGGCGTGCCCCTCGCACCTGAAGGTCGATCAGCTGGTGCAGATCCGCTCGGCCGAATGCACCTCGTGCATGGCGTGCGTCGCTTCGTGTCCGGTCGAGGACGCGCTGCAGTTGGCGCTCCCGCCGCGCAAAGCTGCCGAGCCCGCAGACCGCTGGCGCGCACGAGTGATCCGCCCCCGCGCCGCTGTGGCCGTTCTCGCGGTGATCTTCTTTGGGTTGATCCTCTTCGCTCGAATGTCGGGCCACTGGCAAACCCGCGTGCCGCAGCATGTCTATATGCTGCTGGTTCCCAACGCGAACGAAGTGAGCCACCCGATGTGAGCCGGGGCCGAGCCTAAAGGCTGGAGATTTTTCGAGCGCTTGTTCCCCGTCCTAAAGGCCGGGGCTTCTACCGTCGTCCCGCAAGCGGGACCGCTTCGCGAAAGGCCCCGAATCATCACTGGCCCATTTGGGTTTCCGCGGAGAGCTACAGGCCGACGGCGATTCGGGTCCGTGGATCGAGGTAGTCGCGCAGCGCGTCGCCCAGGAAGTTGAACGACAGCACGCACAGCATGACCGCGATGGCAGGAAAGACAACCAGATGCGGCGCCTCGAAGAGGAAGGGACGCGCATCGTTCAGCATGGAGCCCCAGCTGGCCGCCGGCGGAGGAACGCCCAAGCCGAGGAAGCTGAGGGTCGCCTCGGCGAGGACGGCTCCGGCCATGCCGATGGCCGCCTGCACGATCAGCGGCTGCAGGATGTTGGGCAGGATGTGCTGCCGGAAGATGCGGAGATCGCTGGCGCCCAGCGCCCGGGCGGCCTCCACGAACTCGCGTTCGCGCACCGCCAGGACCTGCGCCCGCACCAGGCGCGCGTAGCCGACCCAGCCGCCGATCGACAGGGCCAGGATCAGATTGAGCAGTCCGGGGCCGAGGAAGGCCACGAACGCAATGGCCAGCAGGATGCCGGGCAGCGCCAGGAAGGCATTCATCAGGAAGGTGTTGATGGTGACGTCGACCCAGCGTCCGTAATAGCCGGCGATGCCGCCGAAGATGAGCCCCAGCATAAAGGAAAGGCTGACCACGGAAACCGCGACGGTGAGCGAGAGGCGGGCACCAAAGATCACCCGGGACAGGATGTCGCGGCCGAGTTCGTCGGTGCCCAGCCAATGCGCGCCACTGGGGGCGGCGAGACGGTGCGCCAGGTCGAGAGCGGACGGATTATACGGGGCTAGCCAGGGAGCAAGCAGGGCCATCGTGCCGAACGAGACCATCAGTACGATTCCGATGGCGGCCAGCGGCTGGCGGCGCAGCGATCTCCACGCCCACGAATTGCCTCTCACGGGGCCCAATGCGGGTGCAGTCGAATTGTTCGGGTTGCTGGTCAAAATTAGGTCAGTGCGCCGTGTCTCACGATGACGCAAGACGGCGACAGCGGCTCCCTTATGGGTTATACCAATTTGCAAACCCGTCGAATAGAATCGTTCCAGGCCGATGCGCATTTTTGTCAATGAATTCTGCGGGCACCCGTTTCAGATGGAGCTCAGCAGGAAACTCGCGAAGATGGGCCATCCGGTCTGCCACGTCTATTTCGCCGACAACGAATCCACTCCGAAGGGCGAGACGCAGCTCCGGGCGGATGATTCTGCGAATCTGACGATCGAGGGTCTGCATATCCAGAGGGAGTTCTCGAAGCACTCTCTGAGAACGCGCCGTCAATCGGATCTTGAGTATGGACGTGAGGCGGCAAAGCGGATGGTGCGTTTCGCGCCGGACGTCGTGATCTCCGCCAACATGCCCCTGGATGCGCAGAATATTTTGCAGCAGGCAGCGCGCGATCAGGGCGCGCGGTTCGTATTCTGGCTGCAGGATGTTTATTCGGTCGCGGTCCGGTTCGTGCTGAGCCGGAAGTTCAGGCCGCTCGCCGCTGCGGGAGGGTGGTATTTCGAAAGGCTGGAGAAGAAGCTGCTCCGCCAGTCGGACGCGGTTGTGTGCATCGCTCCGGGATTTGCCGAGTTCATCCGTGGGTGGGGCGTGCCGGAGTCGAAGATCGCGGTGATTCGGAACTGGGCTCCGCTGGACGAGGTGATTCCCACGCCTCGCGACAATGCCTGGGCGCGCGAGAATGGGGTCGGGGGCCGCTTCTGTTTCATGTACTCCGGCACGCTCGGAATGAAGCACCGTCCTGAGCTGCTGCTTGATCTGGCCAGGCGTCTGGATGCGCGCAAAGATGCGCGCCTGGTGGTGATTGCCGGTGGAGCGGGCGCGGACTGGCTGAAGCAGCGAGCCCACGAGGTGAGTTCGGAGACATTGACCGTGCTGTCCTTCCAGCCTTACGAGCGGATCTCCGAAGTCATGGGATCGGCCGATGTGCTGGTGACTCTGCTGGACTCCGAAGCGAAGACTTTTGCGGTTCCGTCGAAGACACTTTCCTACCTGTGCGCTGGCCGGGCGTTGATCGTCGCAGCTCCGGCGGCGAATGAGGCGGCGCGTGTGGTGGAAGAGGCGCAAGCCGGGCTGATCGTTTCGCCCGATGATCCGGCCGGGATTGTGAGCGCGGCGGAGCGTTTCCTTCAGGATCGTGCCCTGCTGGCTCAATGTGCCTCCAATGCGCGCCACTACGCGGAGCAGCATTTCTCGATCGGCGCGATCGCCGACCGCTTTCTGGAAGTGCTGCGGCCGATCTCCGGAAAGGATGAACCCGACGCTGCGGATCTGGTACTCGCAAACGGAGGCGGCGAACGGAAGCCATCGTGGCAGCGTCCAGCGTAGAAAACTCCAATCGCGGAACGGTCGTTCTGTTCGGGGGGACAGGTTTCATCGGGTCCCACCTGGCCATGCACTGGCTTCAGGAGGGACTGGCGGCAAAGGTCGTCCTGGTCGATCTGAATCCGCCGCGCATCGAGCCATGGACCGCTCCGCTACTGCAGGCGGGTCGAGCCGAATTTGTGCGATGGGATGTTCGCCAGCCGGTGCCCGAATCGCTCCTGCCGAAGGCTGATCTCATTTTCAACCTCGCTGCGGTGCATCGCGAGCCGGGACATCAGCCGCATGAGTACTTCGAAACAAATCTCAAAGGCGCTGAGAACGTTTGCGCCTGGGCCGCGGCGACTGGATGCGACCGGATTGTTTTTACGAGCAGCATCGCTCCTTATGGTGCTTCCGACGACATGAAGGACGAAGCGTCGCTGCCTGTACCGGACTCGCCTTATGGGAGCTCCAAACTGGCGGCGGAGAAGATGCACATTGCCTGGCAGGCTGGCTGCGGCTGCCGCAAGCTCCTGATGCTTCGCCCCGGAGTCGTCTTCGGGCCAGGGGAAGGGGGCAACGTAACGCGGCTGGTTCGCAGCGTGGTGAAGGGCTACTTCGTTTACATGGGGAACCGGCAGACGCGGAAAGCGGGCGGGTATGTGAAGGAGCTCTGCAAGGTGATCCGATTCGGGCTCGAGCATCAGGACGCCGTCGATGAGCGAGTCACGCTGCTGAATTTCTCTCTCGATCCGCCGCCGGCGCTCGAAGACTATGTTGCCGCGATCCAAAAGGCGGCCGGAATCCGCCGATCGCCTCTGAATCTGCCCCGGCCGCTGCTGCTGGGAGTCTCCTATCCGATTCACACTGTGGCAAGCCTGTTCGGAATTCGCCAGCCGATCAGCCCGGTGCGGGTTCGGAAGTTGTTCCGCTCAACCTCGATCGATCCCAAAGGACTGCGCGAACTCGGTTACAACTATTACTACACGCTGGAGACAGCGCTCGTGGACTGGAAGCATGATCTTCCCGACGACTTTTCGCGCCAGGACGGCCCGCACCTTCTGCGGGCTGGTCCTTCTGGCACTGCTGGGGACCGCTAGCACCACTCACGCGCAGGTTCCGGACGATGCGCATCGCATCTTCGATCTCACCAACCAGGATCGGCAGGAGCACGGGCTGCCGGCTCTGCACTGGGACGCCACCCTGGCTCAGGCGGCGCAGGCCCATGCGGATCGCATGGTGGGAGAGAGGACACTCTCGCATCAGTATGCTGACGAACCCGAGCTGACGGAGCGGGCCGCATCCGCGGGCGCGCATTTCCGCGCGATAGCCGAAAACATCGCTACAGGACCCAATCCACCGGCGATTGAGAACGAGTGGATACACTCCCCATCGCACCGGGCCAACATTCTCGATCCCAAAATGGATGCGCTTGGCGTCGCTGTGGTCAAACATGGCGGCAATCTCTACGCCGTCGAGGACTTCGAGCAGTCTTCGCAGCAACTCACGAAGAAACAAGTGGAGCTACGGGTTCAGGAACTGCTGCGCGCGCGAGGAGTGGACGCGTCGGCCGCTGCGGGTCCGGCAGAGGAGGCGTGTGCGAGCGGGCGCGGAATTCCGCAGGGAACGAATGCGCGGTCGATGGTCGGGTTCGAAACGCCGGACCTGAGCCAGCTTCCGGCGCAGGTTGTCGATGTGATCCGCAACAAGGATTTCAGGAAGGCGGCTGTGGGCGCATGCGCGCCCGGGTCGAAGCAGGCGGACTTCACGACCTATCGTGTCGCGATTCTCTTCTATTGATCTGGTCGGGAAGCACGTTGCCGGGGCGTAAAGCGGTGCATCGCGGCAGCGACCCTCGTGGCCTGGGTTTGAGGCATGCGCAAAAGGCGTTGAGCCGTCTATCGAATTGAGGTGCTTTGTATGCTACTGATTCTGAAATGGATTGGCTCCTCAGGTAGGACTCGAACCTACAACCCTTCGGTTAACAGCCGAATGCTCTGCCATTGAGCTACTGAGGAGTATGGCGTCCGACTGCCGAAATTATATCAAATGGTTCGTCTGCCTCAGGGTCCGCCGCGCGGTACGCAAGTACTCCCGGGAGACCCCACGCCAATGCTCGACGAGTGGTCGGCGATTATGCGCTCACCGAATACCACCACGAGCCCAGTAGCGGCGCTGGACTGAGGGTCCATATCAGGGAACCTATCCGGAATGCTCTGCCCAGCCCTCAGAATGAGTGCATTGGGGTGCAGGAGGAGTCGCCGACAATCGTTGCAGGGGTCGCAACAAAGGCACCTTCAGTAATGGTTGATCCGAGGCACGATCTTTACCGCTCGACGCGATGCAGCACTACCGGAATGCTCTCGGGCATGCGCCGGGAGCGGTTGAACGAGGGATCCGATCCGTCGGGGGGAGGCCCGATTGCCGGTTGCGGTCCTGTTGGCGTGACGGGTTGCGGTCTGCGGAATGGGAACTCGACCTTGCGCTCGAGGCTGATGCGATCTGCGGCCACGGTGCCCGTATAGGTGCTGTTGCCGGCTTTGAAGGAGATCTGGCCGCCTTCGATTTTGCCGTTCTCGATGGGAACGGGTTCGTTGCCGCTGAGGAAGCCGCCGCCCCCGCCTTCTACGCTGCCTGTGAGGCTGTTGCCGCTTTGGCGCAGGGTAACGATTGTGGAGTCGGCACCGACGAGGAACGAAAGCATTTCGTTGGAGGCGGATGCTTCGGGGATGGGGCGCCACAGGCCGGTGACTCCTGAGCCTGCAGGGACTTCGCGCTGCCAGACGGCGATCTGAGGGCGGAGCGAGGCCTCCCGAGTGGGAATTGTAACGGTGGCGGGCGCCAGTCCTGGAGAGGTGGCCTGCACGGTGATGCTGCCCGCCTGTTTGGTGGACTGCACGATAGCCATGCAGAGGCCAGAGAAGGCCTTGCGGGTGGTGCCCTTGTCGGATGCGTGGTCGGTTGGATCGCCATTGCCGACACCGATCAGCCTGCCGGGGCCGGAGATCTGGAAACTGACTTCGTTGTCCGCGATGGGAACTTCGCGGCCCTGGGCATCGTGGACCGCGACGGCAATCATGGCCACGTCTTCGCCGTCCGCATTGAGTTCGCTGCGGTCTGCCGTTGTGACGAGTTTGGCGGCAGCGCCGGTGGTCTCGCGTCGGGTAGTCATCACCAGCTTGTCTGCCTTGTATCCGCGCGCCTCAATGGCTCCGGCTGCCCATGGGACGTTCCAGGCGAGGTGCTGGTTCTTCTTTACTTCCTGTGCGCCGAGACTGCGGCCATTCAGGAAGAGCTCGACGCGATCGAGATTGGTATGGACCCAGACGGCGATCTCCTTGCCTTCATAGCCGGGCCAGTTCCAGTGGGGGAACAGATGGAGGACGGGCTGATCGGTCCACCAGGACTGGTAGTAGAAGAAGGTGTCCTTGGGAAAGCCGCAGGTATCGATGATGCCGTACTGCGAGCTGATGTTGGGCCACTGGTAGGGTGAGGGCTCGCCACGATAATCGAAGCCTGTCCAAACAAAGCCGCCGGCGAGCCAGGGCTGGGCATCGCAGAAACGCCACCAGCCTTCGGCGGAAGCGCGGCCGGTGGTGGTGTATGGATCGTAGGAGCCGACGTAGCCTTTTGTGGGGTCGGTGATGTAGATGCCACGGGTGCAGACGGCGCTGACCGTTTCAGTGCCGATGACGGGCTTGCCGGGATGGGCCTGGTGGTAGGCGAGGGCACCGGGATCCATGTAGTTGTAGCCGATGACGTCGCAGACGGCCAGACCGCCGGTGCCGATCGCTCCCGTCGGAGCAATGGAAACAGGGCGGGTGCCATCAAGCTGCTCGGCGAGGGCTTTCATGGCGGAGAGGATGAGGACACCGCGCTCGCCATTCGCCACGCGTTCCTCATTGCCCATGGACCACATGAAAACACTGGGGCGGTTGCGGTCGCGACGCACCAGGTCGCCGAACTGGTTGAGGCCTTCCTGATTCGAGGACATCATGCGGGTCTCGTCGAAGACGAGCATGCCGAGTCGGTCGCAGGCGTCGAGCAGCTCTGTCGTGGGTGGGTTGTGGGAGGTGCGGAGGGAATTACAACCCATCTCCTGCAGCTTGCGAACGCGGTAGTACTGAACGGAGTCAGGCAGGGCGGCGCCGATGCCGGCGTGGTCCTGGTGATTGCAGGTGCCCTTGATCTTGACGTGCTTGCCGTTGAGGAAAACCCCTTGTTGCGGGTCGATGGAGATGGTGCGTATGCCGAAGGGGGTCTCGTAGCGGTCCACGGTCGCCTCGTCGGCGCGGAGTTCAGTGACGAGCTTGTAGAGATTGCGCTCTTCCAGCGACCAGAGCTGGGGGCGCCGCACGGTCAGCTCCTGTTCGTAGATTTGATCTGAGCCGTTGGCGATGGAGTCAGGCGCGCTTGTAGCGGAGGCGACGCTGCGGCCGGAGGGATCGAGTACGGTGGAGACAACGCGCACGTTGCGCGCGGTGCTGCTATGGTTTTCGACTTCCGTACGGATGGAGAGTGTGGCTTCGCCAGAGCGCACCTGGGACGAGACCAGAGTGCCCCATTTTTTCACGTGGACCGGACTGGTTTTCACAAGCCAGACATGGCGATAGATGCCGGCGCCTTCGTAGAACCAGCCGTCGCTGAGAGTGGCGTCTACACGGATCAGAAGAACGTTGCTCGCGCCGGGATTGACGAAGTCGGTGACGTCGAAGCTGAAGGGATCGTAGCCGCCGCTGTGCTCGCCGATGTAAAAGCCGTTGAGGGCGACCAGGGTCTCGCGGTAGGCGCCATCGAATTGAAGACTGATGCGCTTGCCGGCGTCAGAGGCGGGAAGCTCGAAAACGCGGCGGTACCAGCCGACACTGGTGGCAGGATAGGTCCGGCCGAGCGGATAAAAACCTTTGTTGGCAAGGGCCGGGTCATTGGTGAAAGGCAGCTCGATGGCCCAGTCATGGGGCAGGTCGACGGGAGTCCAGTCGCCGTCGTCGAAGGCGGGGTTCGTCGCAGGAAGGAAATTGCCGGTCTTCTGGAAATCGCCGCTGCTGCCGCTGCCGAGGCCGAAGTCTTTGGAGGGATCATCGGCGTTGCCGAAGTGGAAGCGCCAGCCGAAATCGAGGAGGAGACGTTCGCGTTCGGTTGCGGGGAGGGGCGTGTTGGCCGCTTCATTGGCGGGGACCGAAGACGCGCTCTTAGTGCCGATCTGCATGGCCATGCCGAGCGGACCCATCTGCTGAACTGCGACAGCGGCTGGGGCGAGGAGGCCCGACTTAAGAAGAGTGCGTCGTGAAAACGGTTTCATCTAACCCTCCAGTTCTGCCGTTGAAAAAACGGAAGGCGGCGGTCTCTGCTGCGTTCAGGCCAGAGTTTTACCGATGACTTCCGAGCGCGGCAAGTATACGTCAGGAGGGACGGTTTGCGAGCGGAAGGCTTTGAGGGAAGCTCCTCGCAGGTTTTGAAGCACGAGAATGTCTGGAATCCATATCTGCCCAATGCGGGCAGACCATCCACACCACCCACCCTGTTGGTTGTGGCTTGTCTCGGCCCGGCACGGCGAGCGACTGGAGTCGATACTATGCATCGAACCATGCCCAGGGGTTGGCTGCCGCGGTGATGTTCTTGCGCTCCAATTCGCCATCCGGCGATACTGAGCATCACCGGCTGCAGCCGATGCGAGTCCGCGTGCCGTGGCAATCCGCGACTCTGAACTGTGGCCGGGGAGGAACCGGATGCGCAAACGCGAACCATTCACCAGCGGGACAAACGTCCGCCGCTGCATCCGCATGGCCCTGCGCGGCTTTCGGCGATATGCCCGGTACCCCCTGTCTCTGCACCTTTGCGTTTGGGCTCTGCTCTTCGCGGTCCTGTCTGGCTGGACTGCCGCCCAGGAGAGTTCTTCCGCAGCCGCGATTACCGGTCGCATCCTCGATGCAAACAGCAAGGCGGTACCCAAAGCGTCGATTCTTCTTAGCGGGACCGCCTCTCAACGCACTACTTCCGACTCCAGCGGGGCTTTTCAGTTTCGCGCTCTCCCTCCAGGGCGCTATCGCCTGACCGCCGGCACATCCGCTGCACACAATACTTCAGACTGGATCGATCTTGCTCCAGGCACCACAGCCCGGGTGGAGCTGCGACTCGACGACAAACCCGCTGCGGCCCTAGGAAGCGAGTCTTCCACCACTCTCTTCCAGGCCATGCAATTTGCGGACGACCCTCGTTTCACCATCGCCGGCATTACCGACTGGACGGCAGCCGGCGGTCATGGATCCGACGCGAGCCTCCGCACCAGCGAGGCTCTGGCGCGGGATACTCTGGACCTCCAGCCGGACAACAAACCATCACCCCCTGGTTCGTGTCGCGAAGACGAGGCCGCTCTTCGAGCCGCGGCTGCCAGTCAACCTGGCAGTTTCGAAGGCAACCACTGCCTGGGCATCTTCTATCTGCGGGCCAATCGATATTCAGACGCTGTTCAGTATCTGCAGGCCGCATACCGCGACCAACCCTCCGACGCTGTCAATGAGTACGCCCTCGCGGAGGCGTACGGCAAAGCCGGCGATGCGTCCCGAGCACGCGAGCATCTACGCCATCTCTCTGCGCACGGCTACACGGGCGCTCTTCACCGTCTCGCCGGGCTGGTGGACGAATCTCTCGGCGATCCTGTAACCGCCGTCAACGAGTTTGCACAGGCGGTGCGCGCCGACCCGAGCGAACAGAACTATTTCGCCTGGGGCTCGGAACTCCTTTATCACCGTGCCGTGTGGCAGGCCCGCGATGTCTTTGAGGAGGGAGCCCGCGCCTGGCCAAAATCCGCGCGCATACTCACCGCACTCGGATCCGCGCTCTTTGCAGGCGCGCTCTACGACGATGCCGCGGAGCGCCTCTGCCAGGCGGCCGCCCTCGAACCGGACAATCCCGAGCCTTATCTTTTCATGGGCCGCGTTGAGGTTGCCGCGCCTCGTCCACTTCCATGCGTCGCGCAAAAGCTGGCGGAATTCCACCAACGCGACCCCGGGAACGCCCTCGCGGACTACTACTTCGCGATGTCGCTGTGGAAGCAACAGCCGTCTTCTGCCGATTCGTCCGTCCAGGAGCAGATCGCCGGCTTGCTCCGTGAGGCCGTCACCGCCGACCCGCGCTGCGGAGAAGCCTGGCTCCAGTTAGGCAATCTGCGGGCCCAGTCTGGTAACTACGCCTCCGCGATTCCGCTGTACACAAAGGCCGTCGATGGCAAGCCGCAGCTGACTGAAGCTTATTACCGGCTCGGCATCGCATACGACCGCACGAACCAGCGCGATAAAGCGCGCGAAGCCTTTGCCCAGCATGACCGAATTGAGAAGCAACAGGCCGCCGAAGTGGAACAACAACGCCGCGAAATCAAACAATTCGTTATCTCTTCTGCCGGCAATAACCTGCCGGGCCAAAGCCCGCACCGCTAATTGGCCGCGACTCAGCGGCGAGTTGACTGCGCAGTCGGCGGAACATAGGTTGCAACAATCCCTTCACCTTCTCGAATGATCAGAAATCGATTCCCCTGGACATTCGTGAACCGCTCGATCTTCTGCGTCGTTGGCCACTTCACCTCGATCCAGTCCGCGGTCTCCGCTTTGCCTAGCCCAAAGTGCAGCCGCAGATCGCTCTGCGACATGACGCTTGTTCCGCTGTGTACCTCGTCCATTTGTACGTGCTTGCCCGTCGCAACCCGCACCCGCGCCCCAATGGCCGTACGGTTGCATTTGGTCCCAATCAGCTTCAGCGTAATCCAGTTCTGCCTTGTGCCAACATTGTGCAGCAGTGACGGCGGGTCGTTCATGTTCAGGATCAGGATGTCCATCCCGCCGTCATTATCGAAATCCCCAAATGCCGCGCCGCGGCTGGAAAACCGCTCCCCGATTCCCGGCCCCATTTGTGCCGAGACATCCTCGAATCGCCCGTTTCCCAGATTGCGGTAGACCAGGCGCGGGTTTTTGAATGTCTCGCCGAAGTTATACCTGTCAACCTCGGGATAGACATGTCCATTGACCTGAACTATATCTTTCCAGCCGTCATTGTCATAGTCGATGAAGCCACAGCCCCACGCAACATAGTTGCTGTTGATCCCCACCCCGGCGCTGAACGATAACTCGCTGAAGGTACCGTCGCCATTGTTGTGATACAGATCGGACGTGTCATCGGCGAAATTCGTTTTGAAGATATCCAGCCATCCGTCGCAGTCGTAGTCCGCGACTCCGATGCCCATCCCGGCCTGCTCGTGTCCGTCCGCGTTGTACGCGCATCCTGACATTACGGCCACATCTGTAAAGGTTCCGTTGTGGTTGTTCTGCAGCAGCATGCTCGGCTCGGAATCCACCGCGATGTAAATATCGGGCCAACCGTCATTGTCAAAATCATAGGAGACCGCTGTGATGGAATACCGGGGCCCTGGCTTCAGAATGCCTGCCTTCTCCGTCACGTCGGTGAAGGTGCCGTCGCCATTGTTGTGATACAGCAGATTGGTATCGCCAGGTAGTCCGCGCGGTCCGCACATCGTCGGAATTCCTTTCCATTGACACATCGCGGTGACTGCACGAGAAAATGGCTCATCGGGATCCAGCCTGACGAAGTTACACACGAATAAGTCGAGATGGCCGTCGCGATCGTAGTCCAGAAAGGTGCAGCCCGTTCCCCACCGCCCATGTTCCTGATACAACCCGGCCTTCTTCGTCACGTCGGTGAAGGTGCCGTCGCCGTTGTTATGGAACAGAATGTTATGTCCCCAGAACGTGCAGAACAGGTCATCCCACCCGTCGTTGTCGTAATCTCCGACGCACACGCCGGTCTGCCAGCCGCTCCGGCCGAGCCCCGATTTCGCCGTCACGTCCGTGAAGGTTCCATCACGGTTGTTGCGGTAAAGATGCGTGGTGGGCGCCGGCCCTGCAGGCCAGTGCGCGTCGAGCCGGCTCCCATTGGTCAGATAGATATCGAGCCAGCCGTCGTTATCGTAGTCGAAGAACGCGATTCCGCTGCCCTTCGTCTCAATGATGATGCGCTTGTGATCGACGCCGCCCCAGACGTTCGGCGCCGTCAAACCTGCCTTTTCCGCAATGTCGATGAATTGTACGGGCGACTGCTGCGCCGGCGTCACCTCGGCCCTGAGCAGCGTTCCGGCCCCCCGCCTCCAGACCGGAGTGGTGAGCACATCGAGCAGCGCGCCGCCCAGCAGAAACGAGGAGCCCAGGAAGCGCCGCCGCAGCAGGATCATATCGTTCGGCGATTATAGAAATCGAAAATATCTCGTGTAAAGGAATGCGTTCGTCGCGCGACCCGCGGGAACCGGGCTCGGCCTCTCTTATGGCGCAGATTGCAACCGCGCCAGCGCCTGCCTGGCAGCGCTGTTGTCCGGCTGGAGGCGCAGCAGAGCATCCAGAATCTCCCGTGCGCGCGCCTTGTCGTTCTGCACCAGGCAGAGCCGCGCCAAATTGAGATACGACTGATCGAATTTCGGCTCGGCCTTTATCGCGGCCGTGAATTCGTTCTCCGCCTCGACCAGCTTCTGCTCGCGCGCAAACAGCACACCCAGATTGTTGAGCGCCTCGGCGTAGCCGGGGCGCAGTTCCACCGCCCGCCGCAGATACTGCTCCGCCTGAGCTTCGTCCTGCTGCTGCGCGTACAACATGCCCAGGCTGAAGTTTGCCTCGGCATCTGCCGGCTGCAGCGCCATGGCCTGTTTCAGATACTCCTGGGCGCGATCCCAGGCATGCTCGCGCCGATACACGTTTCCCAGATTCAGCATCGCCACGGCATAGTTCGGACGCTGTTCGATCGCCCGCTCGAAGTCCGCAATGGCCTCTGCAGTCCCGCCCTCCTGCGCGGCGATCATGCCCAGGTTGTTCCACGCTTCCGGATACCCCGGCCGCAGCTTCAGCGTCGTCTCGAGATATTTCCTTGCCTGTGCCGGATCATTCCTGCGCAGGCTCAGAGTGCCCAGGTTGTACCACGCGTCGGCATCCTCGGGCCGGTCCGCCACCGCCTGTCGAAAACTCTCTGCCGCCTGCTCCAAATAGCCGCGTTGCACCATGGCTACACCGAAGGTGAACGCATTGCGCTGAAAGGTGTCCTGAACGAGCCTTCCTGAAAACGGCAGAGCGCGTCGCCTCCGCTCCTCGCCAGTAACGGGGATCTCTGCAGCGTGCTTGCTCACAGCAGGCGCGTCGACGCGTCCGTTCAGGACCATCACGATCATTCCGCCGCTGTCGAGTAGAAAAGACGTGGGCAGCGGCAGATCGCGGTGCCGGTCGAACAAATGCCGATACACGAGGTTGTAAATTCCCGCCACCTCGTCGGTGGCAAATACTTGCGGAAACGCCAGCGCCCTGGCGGCCTCGCGCGCCTGTTCCGTCGCTCCGCCGCCATCGACGTTCATGCCCAGCAGTTCCACGCCGCTCGCCGCGAGCGGCTCTCGATGCCGCTGCAGGTTCCTGAGTTCCTCCATTGAGGCCGGCGACTCCGTCGACCAGCAGGTCATCAGCAGAGGCTTTCCCCTGAACAACTCGATCGAGCGCAGCCTGCCGTCGAGGCCGGGAAGGGAAAACGACGGAGCCTGCAGCGGTTCGATCAGCCAGGTCTCCGTCCGTGACGGCAGTTGCTCCGGCACGGCATACGTTTCGGCCACATCCCATCCCTTCGATGGCGGCGCAAATGCCTTTGCCGAAAACGCAGCCGCTCCCTCCTCGATCTCAATGCGGTGATTGCGCGGCAGATTCTCGAATCGCTGCTCCTGTCCACTGGGCCAGCGAACGGCCGCTCGTGCCATACCCTGGTTTGTTCCCAGGCCGAAAAACAGCTCCTTCGCATGCTGGGCCAGAAATCCCGAGCCCGCCTGCAGAAATCGCGTCTGCCGCAGCGCGCCGCACTGCACGGTCACCGCCGCCCCAATCGCATCGCGATTGCTCTTCGTGCCTCGCAGCCGGATCGAGATTGCGTCGCCAATCTGCGACATCGTGTTCCGCAGGACCCGGATCTGCGGCGCATTCCGGCTCTTGAGCACAACCTCCAGCCGCCCGTCGTGATCCAGATCGGCCAGCGCAAAGCTGCGGCAATCCTGGGCAAAATCCAGCCCCGCTGGCCCCGAAATCTCCGCGAAGGTTCCGTCACCGTTATTCGCGAACATCACATTACGCGCGTACCCGTGCCACGTGCGATCGGAACGGATCAGTTCGTTGATCGCATTCCACGCCCTCTCGTACGCAGTAGACGCCGTAGCATCCTCAGGCGAGTTCGCCACCACCTGCCGCCAGAAAAAGCTGGCAAGATCGGTCCGGTCTGCTCCGGAGATGTATCCGTTCGCCACATAGAGATCGGCAAATCCGTCGTGATCGAAATCCCAGAAATCCGACGACCACGACCATCGCCCCATTTCCACGCCGGCGCTCTGCGCCACATTCTCGAAAGTCCCGTCTCCGCGATTCCTGTACAGTGCATTGCCGCGCGCATGCCGGCGATAGAGCGCGCGGATTTTCTCGGGCGCGTCGGCATGAAACTGCTTCTGTCCGACGACCCGCTGTCCCGCCGCCTCCCACATGCTCGGTACGTAGATATCCTGGCGCCCATCGTTATCGAAGTCGTTCCAGCAGCAGCTCATGCCCGCGCCCACTCCCTCAACGTGGGCAGTTTCCGACGCATCGGTGAAGCTCCCGTCTCCGTTGTTCCGATAAAGCTGGCTGCTGCCAAAATCGTTTGCAACAAACAGGTCCGGCTTGCCGCTCGCGCCCGCCTGGCCCCAGGCGCAGGCAAAGCTGTAGCGGTTGTTCTGCACCCCGAGCCCGGCCCTCTCGGTTGTTTCGACAAACACGTGCCCGCCCTCGTTGTGAAAGAGGCAGTTTGGAGGGCCATTGCGCGCGTCGTAGTACGGGACCGGGTAGTGATACTGGTCCAGTCCCAGGTAATACTGGTAGGTGCACAGATACAAATCCAGCCGCCCGTCCCCGTCGTAATCCGCTGCGGCGGCATGGGTAAACGTGCCCTCGGCCGTGCGCGCGAAGTGGAACCCATCGCGCTTCAGCGCGAACGTCCCATCGCCCCGGTTAATGAACAGCAACGGCCCCGTCCCGCAAACCACCAGCAAATCCTGCAACCCTCGATTGTCGAAGTCGACGAAGAGCGCGCACGCGGTGTTGTCCAGCACGCCTACGCCCGCCTTCTCTGTCACGTCCTCAAATGTGCCGTCTCCCCGATTCCGGTAGAGCCGGTTCGGCAGTCCTGCTGCCTGGCACACGTACAGATCGTCGAAGCCGTCTCCGTCGAAATCCCCCGTTGCCACGCCGTTGTTGCAGTAAACATCCAGGCCCACAGCGCCGTCGAGCATGGTCCGCCAGTAATCCGCGCCGAACAACATCTGCGCTTTCCATGACTCCGTTTCGCCCATCGCGCGCGCGGTCACATCCACAAACGCCGGCTGCTCCATCACACTGACGGTTTCTTCCCGAGCCAGCCAGCGCTGCGCCATCCAGCCCTGCTCCGCAGAACGCCACTTTATCTCCCATGAGCCGACGCGTTCCTCGCGACGCCCGTCCGCACGCAGCGCGACCAGGTCGTAGCGGATTTCCGTCCTCACCGTGATTGGCGACTCGGCAGTCTCTTCGATCCCGTAGATTTCAAATTCGGCCGTCTCCACGCGCTGTGCCTCGCCGAGCCACCCCGCGACATGGCTCAGAAACGCATCGCGCCCCCGGGTCGTCGCGCCCCCAAAGTCTCGCTTCAGTACCGTTACGCCGAACGCAGAGCGCAGCGTCCGTTCCTTCTTTGCGGCAAAATCCGACGCTTCGATCCCCGCGTCCACAAACCCTGCCAGCGCCGCGCCCGCATCACCCGACGCGCAAAGGGTTCGGCCCCATTGCTGCACCTGGCCTTCAATTTCCGCGGCGTATTTCTCCGTGAGATAGCCATCCAGCCCCGGCTCAACCAGTCGCATCACGGCCGCCAGCGGCGACTCCTGCGGATAATGCGGCTGCAGCCGTATCTCTCCCATCGCCAGATCGGAGGCCCAATCCGGCATTTCTCCCGAAAACAAGAGCCTGCGGAATCCCATCAGCGGAGCCGGCCGCAGAAGCAGCGGCGCCAGTCCCATACCCTTCAGCACACTTCTGCGGGAAACGGTTGGCTTCTTACTCCTTCGGGAGGGGGTCATACGGCTGGGAATGGTGGCATCATATCACCGGCTCACACGCGCCCGTTCGAAGGCGTGGGCAACATCGCTGCCCCGATCGGCGGGCCGTTCCAGGAGCCTCTTCCTCAGAGCTTCCAAACCCGGCGTTGGAAAAACATCTGCAACCTTTGGTTGACAATCCGAAACAAGATGGGCTAAAGTCATCGACCGATATCGAAAAGTACGTTCAGGCCCCCAGTAATGTAACGGCTTTCATTTTCGAATTGCAGTTCAGCCTCGCTGCAGACGCGTCTCGCGCGAGGAACGAGCAGTGCGGATTCGAATAGTTGTCCCCAGGTCTCATAACTTTTCGGAGGTACCAGGATGCGCGGAAACAGGAAAGCTGTGTGCTTCTTCAGGGCCCTGAATTGCATCATCATCGCGTGCTGCTGCGTCCTGCTGCCGGGCCGAGCGGCATTCGCACAGGTCGATGAAGGTTCCATCACCGGAACCGTAACCGACAGCACCGGAGCCGTAGTTCCCAACGCTCAGGTGACGCTGCTGAATACGGATCAGGGCATCACTGTACAAGCCAACACAGGCGCCGGGGGCTCATACACGTTTTCGCCGGTCCGCATTGGGCGCTACACGATCACGGTGACTGCCAAGGGCTTTGCGAAGACCACGCAAACGAACCTGACACTGAATATTGCCGAGACTCTTCAGGTCAACGTTCAGCTCAAGGTCGGGCAGGCGACGGAAACGGTGGAGGTCAACGAAGCGCCTCCACTGCTGCAAACGCAGGAAGCCTCCACTGGCCAGGTGATCGGCCGGCAAGAGGTGAACAATCTGCCTCTCAACGGGCGCAATTTCACGTTCCTGGCGCAGCTTGGAGCGGGCATGCAGACCCCGCAGGCCGATACGCGCGGCAATGCCGCCAGCGGCGCATTCTCCGCCAATGGCGAGCGTCCCGCGCAGAACAATTACCTGCTTGACGGTATCGACGACAACTCCGATAACGTCGACTTTCTCAACGGCACGAATTACGTCATCCTGCCTCCAATCGACGCCATTCAGGAGTTCAAAGTGCAGACCTCGGATTACAGCGCGGAGCTGGGCCGGGCTGCAGGCGCGGTGGTGAACGCCACCGTCAAATCCGGCACCAACTCGATCCATGGCGATGCGTTTGAGTTCTTCCGCAACGACAAGCTCGACGCTGCCGACTGGTTCGAGGACAATACCGCGAACCCGGTGAAGGGCGAATATCGCTTCAACCAGTTTGGAGGAACAGTCGGCGGCCCCATCATCAGGAACAAACTCTTTTTCTTCGGCGACTACCAGGGGACCCGCCGCGTCCAGGGCACGTCGTTTACCTCCACCGTACCGACCAATTCCGAGCAAAAGAGCGATTTCCAAAATCTGCAGGACATCCTGACCCAGCAGGCTGGAGCCTCCAAGACGGACATCCTCGGCCGCAGCATGCCGAATGGCACCATCCTGGATCCGGGCACAACCCGCTTTGTGGCGGCAGGTGCGGTGGACCCCGTTTCAGGCTTGACGAACACTGGCGGAGACGGCTACGTGCGTGATCCGTTCAGCGCCGTGTGTGCGCCGAGCACGAAGACCTATGCCCTGGGTACCTGCCCCGATCTCAACATGCTTCCGGCTGCCCGCATCGATCAAGCTGCAGTGAAACTGCTGCAGCTTTTTCCTGCGCAGAATACAGGCCTCGGCGGGTACCAGACCAGCCCGGCGCTTTTCGAGCATGCGAATGAATTCGACACACGCGAGGACTTCAACCCGGATCAGGCCAACCAGGTCTTCGCCCGCTTCAGTTATTCCGACGACCCGCAGTTCATTCCCGGACCGTTTGAAGGCATAGCCGATGGCGGAGCTTTCCAGCAGGGGCTGCAGAGCGCGAAATCGGCCCAGATGGTGGCCGCGTACACCCACGTATTCACCCCGGCCGTCGTGAACCAGGTCCGCGCGGGCTTTGCTCACCTGCACGCCACGCGCTTCGGACCGGTAGGCACCCAGATGGGGATTCCCGCGCAGTATGGGATCCAGGGCATTCCCCAGGTAGCCGAAAACGGCGGCCTGCCCGCCATCGCCATCACCAACCTGACAACTCTGGGCAGTAACGAATACCTGCCCTCCGACGAAACCACGGCGACCCTTCAGGTCACGGACGACTTCACCCGGATTTACGGCAAACACAGCTTCAAGATGGGCGTCGAGTTCCAGAACGCAAAGTATGCGACTCTGCAGCCTGAGGCTTCCCACGGCGACTTTGCCTACAGTGGTACGTACACCGATATTCCCAATCAGGGGTCGACGGACGTCGGCGGCCTGGCCCAGTTCCTGCTGCCTCCGACCGCCGCGCCTGCGACCATCGCCGGGAATCCCAATCCCAATGGTTACAGCTATTCCGGCGGCTCAAACAGCGTTACAGCCTCGAACATCAATAAGACCTACGATGCGAAGAAGTACTTTGCCGCCTACTTCCAGGACGACTGGAAGATGACCTCGAAGATGACGGTGAATCTCGGCGTCCGCTACGATTACTTCGGCCCGATCAACGAGACCAACGGCGGGCAGGCCAATTTCGTTCCGATCGCCTTGCCGGGACTGGGTCTTGGCAATCCGACCTTCATCGTTCCGGCCAGTGGAAAAGACAATCGGACGCTGTCCACAAACTCCAGCTGCCTTGGAACCGGCTGCTACGGCCTGGTCGATCTTCTGGCGGCGGATGGCATCACCCTGGACGTGACGAATAAGTACGGCCAGGGACTGCTGCAGCTGCAAAAAGCCAATTTCTCCCCGCGCCTTGGCATGGAATACCAGATTACTCGCAAGCTGGTAGGGCGCGGCGGCTTTGGCGTGTTCTACAACTCGTTTGAGAATCAGGGATACGGACCGAATATCGGCGAGAATTATCCGTTTGTGTTCAACTTCGGATACGGCGTAACTGCCAATCCATCCGACCCGCATGCGTCCATTGTTTCCCAGATTGCGCCGGTCAGTTACAACACTTCATTTGCCGGCTGCGCCACAGCCGGCCCGGGCGGCACCGCGTCGATCGAATCCGGGTTCTCCTGCATCCCATTCAGTCCAGCCGTCGTCAACGCCAAGGGCCTCGGGCTGCAGGGTCTGCAGTTCAACTACCAGACCCCCCGCACCTATGCCACAAACATTAGCTTCGAGTATTCCATTCTGCCATCCCTGGCTGCGACAGCTTCGTATGTGTACACGCATGACGCCGATCTGCAGCATGGCGTGGGTTACCAAAACGTGAGCCAGATTCTTCCGGCCGGCCTCACCACCGGTACCGGATGTCAGTACGGAAACTTCGCTGTGGGAACCGCTCCCGGGAAGTTAAGCTGTTATCCATTCCCGGATTTTGGCGGCGGCAGTTATCAGGCTACCGATGGCATCAGTTCCTATCACGGCTTGCAAACCAAGCTGCAGGAGCAAGTCTCGCACGGCCTGACGTTCCTGCTCGCCTATACCTGGTCCAAGGCGATGAGCGATGCCGGCGACCTGCTGAACGGTACCAACGCCGACACGCTTCGCGCCTATGCGGTCCCGGGTCTGGGTCCAAAGTTCGACTATTCTTTGTCTGACTTCGATCTCCGCAACGTGATCCACTTCAGCGGAACCTACGACTTGCCCTGGGGACGGGGCAGACAATTCATGAACCACGGAGGCCCTGCCAACCAGATCCTCGGAGGCTGGTCTACCAACTGGATTGTCGGGTTGCAGGGGGGCCAGCCGCTCGGCTTTGGCTGCCATACCAGTACAGCGTCAGGCCTGGGCTGCAACGACATTCTCCTCTCGGGCAAGAGCCCTCAGCTCGGGATCACGACCAAGACCGTTGCCAGCAATAAATACCCGTTTTGGATCGGAAATCCATCGGCCTTTGCGCAGCCGTGCCTCCTGGGCGGGACGCCGCAAGCTCTTGTCCCGATTGCAGGCTCGGCGCTCAACTGCGTCCCATTGACCGGAGCCGCGGCGCTGGGCGCCAGACGCGATCAGATTCCTGGTCCCGGACTCCATAATCTCGACTTCTCGCTGTTCAAGACCTTCCCGTTCAGCGAGCGTTACTCGCTGGAGTTCCGCTCGGAGTTCTTCAACATCGTCAATCATCCGAACTTCAATCAGCCGAATTTTGGCGGCAATGGTGTGGTTTCGATCAGCGGTTCGGGCGACTACACAACACCGACCTTTGGGGCAATCGGATCCACGCGCACCAATCCACGGCAGATCCAATTTGCGATGAAGCTGTATTACTAGGGCCCGTGAACAAACCCTGAGGAAAGCAGCTACCGGTTCACGGGGGATGGATTAAGATGTCAACACCCCGGCATGGCACGGTTCGCGAGTGCCGTGCCGGGGTGTTCTTCTTGAGAGTGCCTTGCTCAGGCGGAGAACAGGGAGGCAGTCCGTGAGCAGGAAGCCTCGGCTCAGTTGGCCGGTATTGCTGGCGCTGTCTGGCTGCGCCGCGCCTCTCTGCGCTCAGGGCACGCCTCAGCAAAGAATTGAGCCTGTCTATAAGGCGGCAGAGGCCGACTACGGCGCTGGGCGGTATCCGGCGGCGGCTCATCGGCTGGAAACCATCCTTCCTTACGCCGCCCGGGATTTTGAGGTGCATGAGCTTCTTGGCCTCATCTATGGCTCGATGGCCGAGAATGCAAAGGCTCTTGGCCAACTCCAACTCGCCGTTCAATTGAAGCCGAACTCAGCTGCCGCGCGAACCAACCTGGGCACAATCCTGCTGGATTCGGGCAAGGCAGACCTGGCGAGCGAGCAGTTCCGCAAAGCGCTGCAACTGGAGCCCACAAACTACGACGCCAACCATAATTTTGGCGAGTTGTACGCGAAATCCGGCCAGGTGGCCGAAGCGCAGGCGCTGTTTGCAAGAGCTTACCGCGCGAAACCCGGTGCGTACGACAACGGCTACGATCTGGCCATGGCCGATTTTCTGCTCGGCCGGCTGGACGAAGCCCGGCAGGTCATCAGGGATCTGGAAAAAGAGAAAAAAACCGATGAGCTGCACAACCTGCTGGCTCAAGTCGACGAGAAGGAAGGAAAGTTTATCGATGCGGCGAACGAATACGAGACGGCCGCACATCTGGACCCGACGGAGAACAATCTCTTCGATTGGGGAAGCGAGATGCTTCTGCACAGAACCTACGAACCGGCGATCACCATCTTCCAGGACGCGACGCAGCGCTATCCCAACTCCCCGCGCCTCTTCATCGGTCTCGGACTCGCGCTCTATTCCCGCACTCGCTACGACGATGCCGTGAAGGCTCTTCTCCGCGCCGCGGACCTCGATCCCTCCGACCCGCGCTGCTACCTTTTCCTCTCCAAAGCCTACGACAGCTCGCCTGGCGAGGCCGCCGCAGTCACCGAGCGCTTCCGCCGCTACGCTGAGGAACAGCCGAACAACGCGCGCGCTCAGTACTACTACGCGATCAGCCTCTGGAAGGCCAAACGAACCGGGGGCTCCGCCGTTGACCTCAGCACCGTCGAGTCTCTGCTGAAGAACTCCATCGCGCTCGATGAGTCCTTCGCTGACGCGCACGTCCAGCTCGGCGACTTCTACGCCGATCGGCATCAGTACGAGGAGTCCATTCCGCAGTACGAGCGCGCTCTCGCCCTCGATTCGAGCCTCTCCGACGCGCACTACCGTCTCGGCATGGATTACGTCCACGTCGGCAAGAAAGATCTGGCTCAGAAGGAACTCGCGGTCTATCAGAAGCTGCGTGCTGAACATCTGGCGGAGGTCGATAAAGAGCGCGCCGACGTTCGCCAGTTTGTCTACTCCGCCAAACCGCCCGCTCCATCGGTGCCCTGATCGCCCATGAATCGCCTGATCCAATCGCTGCAAACTCCCTTCGGCCTCAGCCTCAGCCGCCGCGAATTTCTCCGTGACGTTGCCGGCCTCACCCTCGGATCGGCTCTGATGGGAGCCAGTCCTTTCCTGCGCGGCGAGGCTGTCCGCAAAAAGCGCAAGGTGATCGTGATCACTTTTGGCGGCGGCGCGCGCGACCAGGAAACCTTTGCACCTGAAGGCCAGGAGAATATCCCGCATCTCCTGCACGAGCTGATCCCGCAGTCCAGCTTTTTTTCCCATGTCACGAACCGCGGCATTCTGGGCCATTACGTCGCGACCGCCAGCCTGGCCACGGGCGTCTATGAAACACTGAACAACTTCGCTGCTGTCCCGCCGCAACATCCCACCGTATTCGAGTATTTCCGCCGCGATTTGAAGCGCCCTGCTAACGACGCGTGGGTCGTCGCGCCCAGCAACGGCTTCAACCGCATCGGCGAGAGCGATTGCCGCTCCTACGGAGCTGGTGCCTCGGTGATCCTTCCCAAGCACCTGCTGGCAGCCGCGAGGCCCGGCGGCGTAAACCTCGACCACCTTCTGCGCGACAACTACGAGAACCCCCTCTACACGCCGCAACTGGGCGGCGGAGAGTTCGAGCTCCAGCAGCTGGACCGCATCCTCCGCCTCTCCGTCGAGGACTTCGCCGCGCATGCACGCACGCTCTCCAGCCCAGACGAGCTGTCGGTGTACATCGCCATCCGCCTCATGCAGCAGGAAGCTCCGAGCCTGCTGTGGATCACCATGCACGACATCGACGTCGCCCATTCCGGCGCCTATTCCTTATATATAGAAGGCATCCGCCGTACCGACCGCCTCTGTGCCGAGATGTGGCGCGCCGTGCAGGACAACCCTGAGTACGGGGGCAACACCACCATGTTCATCCTGCCCGACTTCGGACGCGACGCCGACTACGACACCGGAGGCAACGGATTCCAGCACCACCGCACCGGAGATGCTGCAAGCCGCACCACCTGGATGATGGCTCTCGGTGCCGGTGTCCGCCCCGGTGTCATTTACGACGACCCAGTGCAGTCCATCGATCTCGTCCCCAGCCTCGGCGCCATCCTGGGTTTCTCGCCCGCGCAGAGCGAAGGCAAACCGGTCCGGGAGCTCCTCTGATCATGCAGCCCCGCGACCTTTCCGCAGGAAACTTTGCTGCTTACCCGCTGCAGGGCCGTTCCCTCGCCGTCGCCCATGTCGAGACATTGCGGCAGCTTCCGCTCGCTCTCCTGCCCAGCCTGCTGCGCGAAATCATCCAGTACGATTACCTCTTTCCGGTCGAGCGCTCCACCATCGAGAAGCAACTCTACGCTCTCGCCGCGATGAATCAGGGGCAGCTTTCCGAATGCGTGCATGGGTTTGCGCAGATCTCCCTGTCGCATGACCTCGATGATTTCGACTGGATCAATCACCCCGCGCAGTTTCTGGAGCAGCAGTCCGCCTGGCTCTGGAGCAGCCATCAGCTCGATGCTTTTCGCACCGCCGCCAACGACTACAGCGGGCGCCTCGACGCCGTGATTCGGGTCGAAGCGCCTCCGCTCCGTCGTCTTGGGATCGCCGTTATCGGACAGGGCGTAGCTTCGTGGGACCAGCCGCTCTTCCGCAACCTCCGCGCCCAGGGGACCTGGTTCCAGAGCATCCGGTCCGGCAACGGGCTCCGCCTTCTCCTCGACGCAACGGCCCGGCGTGCGCGGGCACACCCCGTGCCCTATGCGCATTGGTATATCGACGGAGACGCCGCTGCCGATCACGATCCCGCGCTCACCAGCATCTCCTTCAGCGCGCTCGAGCCGCTCCGCACCGGCCTGCTCACAAAAATGCAAAAGGAAATCGAGCGCCCCGGCATGGGACCCGAGCAGCTCCGCACCTGGCTCGCTCGGCTCACGCCCGCGGAACTCGGCATCGACGGCTCAACGGATCCGGTCCTCGCCCGGTTCCAGGTCAGCCTCTTCACGGAAGCCTCCGGCACGCAGATCTTAAGCACCACCTTCGCGCAGTGGACCACCCGGGAAGTGCTCCGCCGCGCCCAGGCGCTCACCGTCATCGCGCGCTTCGCGCCGCGGCAGCGCCAGCGGCCGATGAACGAATTGCTTTCCGGCTACACGGCGACGCCCGAACTCGATCCCGCCGGTTCGCTCATCGATGCCGACATGGCCGCCTGGTATCACTGGGTGAACCAGCAGCGGCTCCCCGGCTACGAGCAGTCCGCCTTTATTGCGTGGTTCGAGGATCACAACCAGGCTGTCGCCATCGGTCCCACGATTCCCCGCGGCGTCGAATCCGATTCCTCGCTGGATCTGGCCCAGTTGCTCGCTTTCGCTGGCGGATGAGCTGCCTTTCTTCATGCCATTCACGCATCCGGGTAATCCGGCTCAGCCTCTGGGACCGTGGGTGCGCGAAACTCAGATCGGCGACCTGCTACGAGAATTCAAACCCATCCTGACGCCGGCCTGCACGGTCAGCGTCACACATTCCTGACCGAGGCCGGCGAGCATACCGACCCGTTTACATTGCAGTACGTGGCCGGCCACGATAACATTAAGACGACGATGCGCTATGTGCATCCGCAGGCAAATGCCGTGCAAAAGTTGTTCATGCGCCTGGGCGGACTTGAGGGCCGGCGACCGGCAGAGCGGAGTGCGAGGCGCAGGGTAGTGATAAAAATAAATACACTGGAACCGGCCCTCAACAACGGATCCAGTCAAACAATTGAAAACAAGCAGGTTTTTAAGTGCGGAAGTGGTGAAATTGGCAGACACACCATCTTGAGGGGGTGGCGCCCAAAAGGCATGGGGGTTCAAGTCCCCCCTTCCGCACCAAATTCTCTTCAGCCCGCACCGCCGGCGCGCCTCGAGGTTTCAGAAACATCGTGATTATCTTCGTCACCACCATCCACGTCATCGTCTGTCTGCTGCTCACCGTCATCATCCTGCTCCAGCAGGGCAAGAGCGCCGACCTCGCCGCGGCCTTCGGCGGCCAGGGCTCGCAGACCGCCTTCGGACCCCGCTCGGCAGCCAACCTGCTCACCCGCGCCACCACCTGGCTCGCGGTGATCTTCGCCATTACCTCCATCTCGCTCACGGTTCTCATGCAGCACCAGATCACGCATCGCCACTCCGTGCTGTCCGGCTCCAGCACGTCACAAAGCACGCCGAAGAGCAAGTAGCTTCATCGCAGAGCGCCTTTCAGAACCAGGATTTGAAAGGGCACGGCTTCACAGCTTGCGGAAAAAGCTCGTCAGCTTTGAAGGGGCACAGCTTCAGCTGTGCCATAAAAACCGTTGAAGGAGTCCGGCTTTAGCCGCTGAGGGATGAGTTTTCTTCTCTTTCAGAACTTTTTCCGCAAGCTGTTCAGCCGTGCCAACAACACACCCCAAATGCTTGCGGCTTGAGCCGCTGAGGACGGGTCGAGCACCCTGGCCCGACAATAGAAGCATGATCCTCGAGATCTTCCCCGTCGGCCCGCTCCAGTGCAACTGCACTATCCTCGGCGACGAAACCACGGGCGAGGCCATGGTCGTCGACCCCGGCGACAACATCCCGCAGATCCTCGCCTTCCTCGCGAAGCACAAACTTACGCTCAAGCAGATCGTCGTCACCCACGGTCACATCGATCACGTCGGCGGCGCCGCTCGCCTGAAGAAAGCCACCGGTGCACCGGTCCTGCTCAACCAGAACGACCTTCCGCAGCTCGAAATCATGGACCAGCAGGCGGCATGGCTGGGAGTGACGCCTCCCGAGATCGTGCAGCCGGATTTCAGCGCTGAAGAGGGCATGGTCGTCGGCGTCGCAGGTCACTCTGCCCAGGTGCTCTACACGCCGGGGCACACGCAGGGGAGCATCTGCCTCCACTTCGCGCCAGAAAATCTGCTCCTCGCCGGCGATACCCTCTTCGCCGGTTCGATCGGCCGCACCGATCTGCCCGGCGGCGACTCGAAGCTGATTCTGCGCTCCCTGCACGACCGGCTGCTAACCCTGCCTGACGAAACCCACGTCATCCCCGGACACGGCCCAGGAACCACCATCGGCGAGGAGCGCCAGTCAAACCCCTTCCTCCAGCCCGGCGTACGGCTCTAACCGCTCAGCGACGGGCAGACAAAGGTGGGTCACTGATCCCTGCCTATTTGCTGCGAGTGGGTGAGGTTGCTTTGAGGCTTGCGAGCAGATCGCCGGCCGCTGCGGGAGGCTGCACGCCGCCGTCGAAGATTTCGCGGCCTGTGACGGACTTGCCGTAGATCTTCTCGTTCGAGTTCGCATCCGGACCCAGCGACGTTCCCGAAAGCGAGATCCCGGCGAAGACCCCCTGCGAGCGCGAGTACGAAAGCATCTCGGCATTCATCGAGGCGTTGGTGGAAGCTTCGGCGGTGCGGCCCACCGGACCCGCCGCGACGCTGGCGTCGGAACCGAGCTTGGCCTTGCCGTTCATCACCGCCCGCGCACCCTGATCGTTCATGACGAGGATGACGAAGTCTGTGGCCTGGCCGCCGATCTGGAACCCGACGCTGCCGCCGCTGGACTGCATCATAATCGGCGCGCTCCACGCTCCGTCGAAGTTGCCGCCGCTGCGGCAGGTCATGATGCCGCGCCCGTATTGCGCGGCGACGATGAAGCCGCCTTTCTTCACCGACGGCAGAATGACGACGCAGTAAGCCTTGTTGAGCAGGTCGTGCGAGATTCCGCTCGGGCTGTCGAGCAGTTCCTTCAGCACATCGCCGGAGGCGGTAATCCTCGCCGTGTCGGCATCCTCATCGGCGGCACGCGCGAGCAAAGGCGTCAAAAGGCACAGGAAGGTAACGGCCGCGGTAGCGAAGGCCTGCATGCGAGGGCGTTGCTGGATCATGACATTCTCCTTTTGTGTTTTGCGGCCCGGCGAGGTCAGGCAGGGCGGGGTCCGAACTGCAGATGAATGCGATGAGAGCCCGGCACTGCGGATTTGATCGTACTCCGTTTGTGTTGCGGCGGAGTTGCGTCAGGGCAGATACTGCGCCGGGATCGGAGCGGATGCATTCTCAGTTTCCTGCCTACCACCCTTTGTGCCCAACTCCCGGCAAAGCGCGAGCACCCGGGCGATCCCAAATTCTCGGTCCAGAGGCATCAGTGGCCGGTCGATGAGCGGGAGATGACGCTAATGGCGTATAGTCCAGCCTGCCTCCCCCGAGGAGAGACAATGCGAGCAAGAAACCTGATCCTGACGGCGGCATTGTGTTTTGTGGGAACCGCTGTGTGCTTTGCCGATAACCCCAACATGGGCACGTGGAAACTGAACGCTGCCAAATCGAAAATTCCGGCAGGGCTGCCGATGAACACGACAGTGGTCTACGAGGCGGCTGGGGATCAGATCAAAATAACCACGGATGGAACGGATAAAGACGGCAAACCGACGCATACCGAGTGGCTGGGGAAGTGGGACGGCAAGGCCTATTCGCTGACCGGCGACTCGTCGGCCGACACACGTTCGTACAAAGAGAACGGGACTGCGCTGACGTTTTCGAACATGAAGGACGGCAAGGTTGTGCTGACCGGACACATCACGGTGTCGGCAGACGGTAAGACGCGAACGCTGCACGCGACCGCCACCGACGCGAGCGGCAAGAAGATAACGGGCACCCAGGTGTTCGACAAACAGTAAGACGCTCCTTAGAGAGATTCCGGGCATGCAAGGCGGATGCCCGGGCTCTTCCCTCCTGCTTCGCCCTCTTCACAATTTTGCGTTGTTGCGCTGGTGCGCATTCGGGTGCACGACGAGCCTTCGGCGCGCGGCGTCTTCGCGCAGCGTTCAGCGATGACAAAACCGCGCTGCCTACGAGGATACGGTGGCGTGCTGCATCTCGTCGAGGATGGATTGCGTAGAGGCGATGGGATCAGGCGCCTGGGTGATGGGGCGGCCAATCACGAGGTAGCTGGCCCCTGCCGCAAGCGCAGCCGAAGGCGTGGCGATGCGTTTCTGGTCGCCGGCGTCAGCCCCCGCCGGGCGGATTCCGGGAATGACCAGCGTCGCCTCGGGAAAACGCTGCCGCAGAGCAGAAACTTCTTCGGGGCTGGCGACAAAGCCGGAGATGCCGGCTTCGGCCGCGGTATCGGCGAGGCGCAGAACCTGCTGTTCGGGCGAGTGGTCGATGCCGATGGCGGAGAGCTGCAGCTGATCCATGGAAGTAAGGACCGTCACGGCGAGGATCCGCGGGGGGTCGGGGAGCGCATCGGCGGCTTCAGCGGCGGCTGCGAGCATAGCCGGCCCGCCGGCGGCGTGGACGGTGAGCAGCTCGGCGCCGGCTGCCGCCGCGGAGCGGACCGCGCCCGCGACCGTGTTCGGAATGTCGTGAAACTTCAGGTCGAGGAAGACAGAGAAACCGCGGTTCCGCAGCTCGTGGACGATCGAGTTTCCGTCAGCAAGGTAAAGCTCGAGGCCAACTTTGAACCAGCGGCAAAGTCCGTGGAGACGGTCGGCGAGAGCAAGGGCGGGAGCGGCGCCGGGGAAGTCGAGGGCGACGATGAGGCGGGAATCCATCTGTAACAGGGTACAGGGTACGGAGGGGCCTCTTCATGCAGAAATGGGAACCGCCCGTCAGGTATGCCGGTTTGGGACAGGCCGCTGGAGAGCGGCGAAGAATTTCGCTCAAGGCGTCGTCTTGATCGCCGATGATCCTTCCGGTGGTTCCAGGCCATCCATTCGGCGGGGAAAGGGTGTCATGCGCGGCACGATGCGGTGGACTCTGGTGATCGTGGCGATCGTGATCCTGTGCGTGGTCTGCGGCTGCAAGGTTGGGTCCAGTGCGGGCGGCGCGGTCGTGAACCAGACGGACAGTGGAGCGATCCCGGACAACAGCATCACGGGAACAGTGACGTTTAACGGGAGTCCTCTCGCCGGCGCGACGGTGACGTTGTTCCTGGCAAACAACAACGTTGTGGTGCAGACGGCAACGACGGACGCGAACGGGAACTACAGTTTTTCCGGCCTTTCCGCGACAGGAAATGTGCCAGGGGAGTATCAGCTCTGGGCGGAGAAGACAGCATACGGCTTCTATCCCAGCGTCGGCGCTGGGGCCATAGTCAAGCGGTGGGACTTCACGGGGCAGTTCCAGGGCAATGGGATGACCGACGCCGGGATCTACTTCACGATCATCGACTACATTTCCTTGCCGCACGCGCCGCTGACCGGCGCGAACTTTGCCGCATATGACGGGAGCACGCCGCGGGTGCAACTGGCAGCGACCGGGCAGACCGCCAGCTACGCGACGGGCGACGATGGAACCCTGCACAAGGGAACAGGGTGGGGTACTTCCCGCTTCACCGGCAACGGCGATGGAAGTGTAACCGACACGGTTACAGGTTTGGTGTGGCTCAAGGACGCGGGTTGCCTGCCGGCGGCCAGCTGGGCCACGGCGATCACGGAAACGAGCGCGCTGGCGGCGGGCCAGTGCGGACTGGCCGATGGATCGAAAGCCGGTGACTGGCGGCTGCCGAATCTGAACGAACTGGAGAGCCTGGTGGACGTCTCGGCAGCACATCCGGCGCTCACGCCGGGGAATCCGTTCCTGCATGTCTCCACCGGCATCTACTGGTCCTCGACGAGCTACTTCGGCGGGCAGCTGGGGTCACCGAGCGCGTGGGCGATCCGGATGGACGACGGGCGGTATATCAACGATGGCGAGCTGAACCGCAAGACGAGCGCAACGAACGCCGTGTGGGCGGTGCGGGGAGCAGACACCGGCGGCGCCGTGCATCTGGCAGCGACGGGCTACTACGATGAGCCGAGCCAGGTGGTGAAGGGCGACGATGGCGACGTCCAGGCCGGCGTGGGGCTGACGTATCCGCGGTTCATCGACAACGGCAACGGCACGCTGACCGACACGATGACCGGCCTGGTGTGGATGAAGCAGGCGAACTGCATCGAGGCAGGCTGGGCGGATGCGGTGGCGCAGGTGCAGTCGCTGGGGAACGGGACCTGCGGGCTGACCGACGGATCGAAGCCGGGAGACTGGCGCCTGCCGAACCGCAACGAGATGCAGAGTCTCGAGGACCGGATGGTGAACAACGAAGCGGACTTCATGAACGCGACGTATGTGTGGAAGAGCGATGCGGCGCTTTACCGGTCGCCGATCTTCACGAACTTTGTGGGGAACGTTGACTACTGGACCTCGACGACCGATGCGGCGGATACGACCGAGGCATGGACGGTGTTCAGTTGCGATTTCGGCGTTTACGACGGGGCGAAAAGCAACGCTGGCTTTGCGCTCGCCGTCAGAGACAGGCAATAGCGGAGGGAACCGGGGGGCGCGCGGGCACTGCGGTAATTCGCGTGAGCCATTCAGTGGCGCTGCGCTCCCGAAAGTGACAGGAGTGGGACCACCTTAACAAAGAGGTAATTACCCGAAAGGGCAATCCTGTTTCGATATCAAACGGCTTCTAATGGCCAGTGGAGAAAGCGCCGAAGCAAAAAACGAGGGGACGGAATCTGTGAAGCCCATGGAAACATCGATCGAATCGCGCCTCAATTTCATTCGATCGGGAGGCCGAGGTTTGAATGACGGCGTTGCGCCGCCGGCTGTAACCGCTGCCATGCCCAGCATCCTGCATGCCCCGGCGAAGGCCGCCGAATCCATCTCGCAGGACGGCGGCGGGGATCTTCCGGCCGAGGCCAGCCAGGAGGGCGCGCCCCTCCCTCCGGAACACCGTCCGCGTACGGCGGCAGAGCTGGGAATGCGGCAATCGATCGTGGAAGACCTCGCGCTGAAGACGCTCTACATCGGAGGAACCATGTCCACGCGGGAGCTGGCGCGGCAAATGCGCCTCAGCGTGAACGTGGCCGATGAGCTGGTGAATAAAATGCGCGCCGGACAACTGTGCCAGGTAACCGGGATGACGGCCAACCTGGCCACCGTGGCGCTGACCGATCAGGGCCGCAGGCGCGGCCTGGAGCTGATGGCGCTCTGCCAGTATGTGGGTGCGGCGCCGGTGTCGCTGGAAAGCTACGTCACGCAGGTCCGCAAACAAAGCGTGCGCAAAATGATCGTGCGCAAGGCGGACGTGGAGCGCGCCTTCGGCGATCTGGTCATCGACCCCAAAGTTCTCGGGCAAATCGGAACAGGACTCAATTCAGGGGCCTCGATCTTTGTCCACGGACCCGCCGGCGTGGGAAAGACCGCCATCGCCGAGACCATGTCGCGGGTGCTGGCCGAGGACGACGTGTGGATCCCCTACTCCATCGAAGTCGACGGGCAGATGATCGTGGTCTATGACCCGATGATCCACAAGCGCGTCGACGGCCCGCAGTTCGACAACTGCGACGAGCGGTGGATACGGTGCCAGCGCCCCGCAGTCCTGGTGGGTGGAGAGCTGACCATCGACATGCTCGACCTGCAGTTCAACGCGACCACCAAGTTCTACAGCGGCCCGGTCCAGATGAAGGCGAACAACGGCGTGCTGATCATGGACGACTTTGGCCGGCAGCGCGTGCGCCCCGAAGACCTCCTCAACCGTTGGGTAGTGCCGCTCGATCGCGGCATCGACTTCCTCACCATGGCCGGCGGCCGAAAAATCGAAATCCCCTTCGAGATGCTGGTCGTGTTCTCCACTAACCTCGATCCCGCCGACCTGGTCGACGCCGCCTTTCTGCGCAGGATGCAGACCAAGATTCGCGTGGACATGGCCACTGACGATCAGTTCCGTCAAATCTTTCGCAGAGTCGCGGCGCGCCGCGACCTCAGCGTCGACGAAGGCGCGCTGAACGACCTCATCCGCGCCATCCGCGAAGGTCTCCATCAGGAGCTACGTGCCTGCCAGCCGCGCGACCTCGTCAATCAGGTGTGTTGGGCGGCCCAGTACGAAGATCGCCGGCCGATCCTGGACCGCGCTTCCCTGTTCGGTGCCATGGAGGCCTATTTCCTCACGCCGAAGGCGTAAGGAACGAAGCCCGGACAGCACCGCATTTGAGCGCAGAGCGCCTGGCGTTGAGTCCGATCCATCAGCTGAGAATCACCACAGGAATGCGCGCTTTGCGCGTCCGCGCTTCGCCCATTGCAATGACCCTTCGATTTACCATCAAGGGGTCGCGATGCGGTCGCACCGATACACCTTCACGATTGCTATGACCGGCATCAGCCGGATGCTGCTGGTGCGGGACTGGCTCATGGGGCGGACCCTGCGCCCGATTGAGGACGGCGGCAACGGTCAGGCGACCGTGGAGCGGCATCGGATCTCCAGCGGCAGGAATTCCCTCGATGCCGTTTGGGCGCGGCCGGCCCAGGCTCCGGTGCGAGCTGTGATTCTGATCTGTCACGGGATTGGCGAGACGGTGGAGCATTGGCTCGGCGTTCAGGAGCTGCTGGCGGCCCATGGGGCAGCATCGCTGGTTTTCGACTATTCGGGCTACGGCCGAAGCAGCGGCCGCATCGAGGCCGCCCAGTGCGAGACCGATTCGGTTGCGGCCTTCGAGCACCTCGAGGGCCTTGCTCCCGGCGCGGAGATCGCGGTGCTGGGGTTTTCTCTGGGGAGCGGCATCGCCGCGGCTGTGATGAGCCGGGTGCGGGCCAGCCGGCTGGTCCTTTGCGCGGGCTTCACTTCGTTCCGCGCGGCGGCGCATTCTCTCGGAGTCCCGCGAGGCCTGGAGCCTTTCATCCCGCCGCTGTGGCACGTCGAAGAGGCGCTGCGCGAGTGCCGCCTCCCCGTGCTGGTTGTCCATGGAGAGAAGGACCGCTTGTTTCCGGTGAAGATGGCGGCGGAGTTGGCGGAGTGCTGCCAGGCGGAAACCATCATCGTGCCGAAATTAGGCCACGCGGAGCCCTATCACCGCCCGCAGACCGCGTACTGGGGACCCATCGTGACCTGGATCGAAGGCAACCGCTGAACCCTCGCTGCCAAGCCGCTGGCCCCAGCCGTGGACGGATCGAACGTAACAGCGCGATCCCGGTCCCGCAAGCGCGGGTTCAGGCTGGGGTCCGTAGGGGCGGGAAACCCCCGGGGATTAGCGGGACGGCTCGAGGCCGGCAGGCATCAGGAGCTGAGCCAGCTCGTCCTGCGGTCCAATCAGCTCGACTTTCACGGGAGCGAGGCCCTCATCGGTGAAGCCGAGCACATTGGCCGCGGCCTTCGAGAGGTCAATCACGCGGTCTTCCGGGACCGGACCACGGTCATTCACAGTGACGATAACCGACTTGTGGTTGCTGAGGTTCGTCACCCGCAACACCGAGCCGAGCGGCAGCGTGCGATGGGCGCAGGTGAGCTGGTGAGGATCGAAGGGCTCACCGCTGGCGGTGGCGCGACCCTCAAAGAACTTGCCGTACCAGGAGGCGACGCCAAGCTGGTACCAGTGATGGCGGCTGACGATGATCTGGGGATTGAGGTGAGTGGCCGGAGAAGCGGCCTGCGCGCCGGCAACGCCCAAAAGAGTGGCGAGAAGTGCACCGGCAAAAGTCCATAATCGACGGGGGCGAGTGGCGTTATCTGATCGTGCGATAGCGTTCATGCTCCTCCTCCTGAAATTGTATGTATCTTGTGCCTGTAAGTCAAACAAGTTGAACCATTTAACTCAACAGAACACTTGCGTACTTCGTGCCTTTGTGGTAGTCCGGAAAGCGGATTTGACTACCAAAAACAACAGGGGTCTTTTCTCCGGAAGTCTCACAAAGGAACAAGCCGAAGGAAAAGACCTGATAAGTACGATGACGGAATGCGGCAGCGTGCTGCCAACCGATAAATATGAACCCAATTTTGCGCGCCAACCTCAATGATGTCAAGAAGATGCACGAGTCGGCATTAACCCCGGCAGTACTTACTATCGCGGGTTACGACCCATCCTCCGGCGCCGGGGTCACGGCTGACCTCGAAGTCTTTCGGGATCATGGTGTTCCAGGCGTATCAGCCATTACAGCCCTCACTGTGCAGACTCGCAGTGGTGTTCGGCGTGTAGAGCCCCTCAATTCAGCCTTGTTGCTGGAAACACTGGAGTTGCTGGCGAAAGAAGTGGAAATTGCCGGCGTCAAGATCGGGATGCTAGCGACAGCCGAACTCGCCAAGACGGTGACTAAATTTCTGTTGCAGACCCAGATTCCCCGCGAGAAGGTAGTCCTGGATCCGGTGATCCGGTCGACCTCGGGCGCGGAACTGCTCGATTCAGAAGGACTTCAGCTGCTTCGGCAGGAACTGTTACCGCTGGCAGGATGGGTTACTCCCAACGTCGATGAGGCGGCGGCGCTGTCCGGAAAAGAGACATCGGGGCGGGAAAAAGTCCCCGAGCTGGCGCGACGGATCGCCCAGTTGGGCGGCTCCGGCCTCAACGTCGTCGTCACCGGCGGCCACCTGGCCCCCCCCGACGATTTCCTGCTCGAGGCCGGCGGCCGCGAAACCTGGTTCCCAGGGACGCGCGTCGAGCCGACGTCGCTGCATGGGACCCATGGCACCGGATGCGTCTTTTCGTCGGCCCTGCTCTGCCGCCTGGTGCTCGGAGACGGTCCGATGGAGGCGGTCCGAGCCGCGAAAGAGGCCGTGGTCCGAAGGCTCCTCGCTCAGCCAGCGGCCGGCACCCGTTAGCAAGAGGCGTTCAGGACCTCCGCTGGAGAATTCTGAATTTCCGTGCAAGGAAACGATGGCTGGTTCGTTCTAAAGAAGGAGGTGGCCTGCGATGAAGTTCCTGCTTGGTGCCATTTTGTTGGTCGTCAGCAGCTGCCCGGCGGTGGCAGCGAAGCCCGGGGCTGTGAGCGCGGCGGATCAGGCCGAGGTCACGAAGGGGAACAACGCCTTCGCCCTCGACCTGTACGGCCATCTGCGCGAGCAGAAGGGCAACCTGTTCTTTTCGCCGGAGAGCATCTCGACAGTCTTCGCCATGGCCGACGCCGGAGCGCGCGGTCCAACAGCCGCGGAAATGGCGAGGGTCTTCCACTTCACGCTGCCGCCGGATCGGCTGCATCCGGCCATGGGCGCGCTGCTTGCGGATATGAATGCTCCACACCCAGGCTATGAGCTGCGCGTGGCCGACGCGCTCTGGGCGCAGCAGGACGCGCGCTTCCTGCCCAACTACCTCCAGCTCATGCAAAGCGACTATGGCGCGGACTTCCATCGCGTGGATTTCAAGACGCAGCCGGAAGCGGTACGCGGGACGATCAATCGCTGGGTCGAGCAACAGACCAACAACCGAATTCAGAACCTGATCGGACCGGGCGTGCTGACTCCGATGACCCGTCTGGTGCTGACGAATGCGATCTACTTCAAGGGAACCTGGCGCAACCCGTTCGAGAAGGGCGCTACGCAGGACGGGGAGTTTCATCTCTCCGCCGCGCAGACCGCAACAGCGCCCTTGATGCATCGCACCGGCGCTTATCGCTATTACGACGGCGGCGCCTTCCAGGAGCTGGAGCTTCCCTACGAGGGCGACGATCTGGCAATGGTGGTCCTGCTGCCGAAGCAAACCGACGGCCTGCCTGCGCTCGAGCAGCGATTTACAGCAGCAGCGGCGCAGCAATGGATCGATGAGCTCGCCCCGGCGCACAAGGTGATCCTCACGCTGCCGCGCTTTACCATGACACAGCAGTTTGAGCTGAGCGGCACCCTGTCGGCAATGGGCATGCCACAAGCGTTCACTCCGGCAGCCGATTTCTCTGGCATGACTGGCAAGCCGGAGCTCTCCATCTCCGCAGCCATCCACAAGGCATTCATCGACGTGAACGAAGAGGGCACCGAAGCCGCGGCAGCGACGTCAACAGTGATGGTTGCGACGGCGATGCTCAGGCCGGCACAGGAGCCACCGCCCATTGTCTTCCGCGCCGACCATCCCTTCCTGTTCATGATCCGCGACACAAAGACGGGCGGCATTCTGTTTATGGGGCGTGTGGAGGACCCCAGGAAATAGCTCAGATCGTCGTCCAGTCCAAAATCACCTTGCCGCAGTTGCCGCCGATCATCGCTTCAAAGCCCTTCTCATAATCCTTGTAGCTGAAGCGGTGCGTGATCACTGGCGAAATGTCCACCCCCGAGGTCACCAGCACCGACATCTTGTACCAGGTCTCGTACATTTCGCGTCCGTAAATGCCGCGCACCGTGAGCATGTTGAAGATGATCTTCCGCCAGTCCGTTTGCATCGGCTTCGACGGGATGCCGAGCACGGCAATGCGGCCGCCGTGGCACATGTTGTCGAGCATTTCCGCGAAAGCAACCGGCGAGCCGGACATCTCGAGCCCAACGTCGAAGCCTTCCTGCATGCCGAGTTGCTTCTGAACCTGCGCGACCGGCGTCTCGCGGGGATCCACCGCCATCGTCGCGCCCATCTTGCGAGCCAGATCGAGCCGGAAGGGATTCAGGTCCGTAGCCACCACATAGCGCGCCCCAGCGTGCCGCACAATCGGGATCGCCATCAGCCCAATCGGACCCGCGCCGGAAATCAGCACGTCTTCTCCAAGGACCGGAAACGCCAGCGCCGTGTGCACCGCATTCCCGAAGGGATCGAAGATCGCCGCGATTTCTTCCGACACTCCCGCGTGATGCCGCCAGATGTTCGTCATCGGCAGCGTAATGTATTCCGCAAATGCGCCCGGACGATTCACGCCCACCCCCGACGTGTAAGCGCAAAGATGCCGGCGGCCAGCAAGGCAATTGCGGCAGCGTCCGCAGGTCACGTGGCCTTCGCCGGAAACCAGATCCCCGACTTTGAGATCGGAAACGTTCGGCCCGACCCCCGCGATCTCGCCGACGAACTCGTGCCCGATCACCATTGGCACCGGGATCGTCTGCTGCGCCCATTCGTCCCACTGATAAATGTGTACGTCGGTGCCGCAAATGCCCGTCCGCCGCACGCGAATCAGAACGTCGTTGATTCCGTATTCCGGCTCCGGCACATCCTGGAGCCAAAGGCCGCGTTCTCCGCGGGCCTTCACCAGTGCTCGCATGCGTCTCCTGCTGAACGAGGCTCATGCCTCGTCAATCGTTCCATGCCGCGACGCAGACATGCGCGCAGCACGAACACCTCTCTGAGGGTACGGCATTCTGCCGCCTCACGGGGGCGCGGAGACAACCGTGCTCTCTCTGAGCAACTCTATTTTGCGATCGCCTCCAGCGTCGAAGACGCGTGGCCGATCGCTCCGGTCAGAACCGTCATTTGGGCCTGTGCCCGAGCCACATCCTTCGCGTCGATCGCTTCGTTGACGCCCGGGATGACGACGGCCGCGTATCCGGTGTATTCGCCCGGCGCATAAATCGTGTGCTTAAACCACGGACGGTTCGGCAAACCTGCCGCCGACAGGAACCCTTCCTCCACGTCGCGGAGTTGCGCATTCAGCGCCGTCAGTTGCTGCGGCGAATCCGACGCGGCGGCCTCCTGCTTCGCACGGACCTTTTCCGCCAACTGCGTGAACTTCTCCGCGGCGGCTTTGGCCTGCGCGAAGTCGAGGTCGGCGAGGCCCGTCTCGCCTGCCTTCTTCTGCGCTGCATCCAGGTACGCGGAAATCTCCTTGCCGTACGTCACGTAATCGTAGGGCAGCACGTCGGCATCGGCCATGTGCAGCACTTCCAGACCGAAGACGCGCGCCATCTCCTGCTCGTAGACAAATGTCGGGTCGGCGTTCATCACGAACCACGCGTAGTTATCGAACACCGAGTGATAAACGCCGTAGGGTCCGCCGGAACCGATGTCCGTCGCGGGAACCCCGAGGTGCTGGATGAACGGCGTGAAGTCGGAACCGGAGCCGAGGTCGCCCACGCGGACGTCATGATCGATGTTGGCCGCTTCCTGGCTCGCATGTTCCTCGACGCCGAGATGATGGCGCGCGGCGGCGTCGGCCTGGGACTTCTTCCACTGGTCGTAGACCGTGCCGCCCTTCGGGCTGGGCACTTCTTTGGTGACGTTACGGATGAATTCCTTGAGAGAAGGAACGGCGGAAGCGTCGAAGTTCGGTCCGGAGACGCCGACGTCGGTGTTGAAATAAGCAACGGCGTGCGCCAGATGATTCGCGTGATCCTCCGCCCATTCCGTCGAGCCAATCAGCCCTTCCTCTTCCGCATCCCAGGAGCAGAAGACGATCCGCCGCTTCGGCTTCCATCCGGTCTTGAGTAATGCACCGATGCCATGCGCCGCTTCGAGCATAGCGGCGGTGCCGCTGTTGGGATCGACCGCCCCGTACACCCACGCGTCGCGATGATTCCCCGCAACTACCCACTCATCGGGAAACTCCGTGCCGGCGACCGTGCCGATCACGTCCCAGATGGTCGAGTACTCATAGTCCATCTTGAGATCCATATGAACCTTCACGCCGGGCCCCACGTGATAAGTGAAGGGCAGAGCGCCCTGCCATTCGCGTGGCGCATCCGGTCCGCCAAGGTGCTCGAGGATCGGCGAAGCATCGTGGTAGCTGAGCGGCTCGGATGGAATGGTCGGCAGGCTCGTGACTTTGTCCAGCGGCAGCCGCTCCGAGGCGGGCAGATCGGGCCGCGACGCGATGCCGGGGGTGAGCGCGTCGCCGGGATACTTGAACATGAACTGGACGGATCCACGCTGCACCGCGGTCGCCGGCCGCCACGCGCCATGCGGATACATGTCGCCGCGATAGTAGCCGTCGTCGGCCGGATCGGAGTAGATCAGAACCCCGGCCGCGCCCTGTTGCTGCGCGATGTACACCTTCACGCCGCGGAAGTTCCCGCCATAACGGCAGAGAACGATCTTGCCGTGGAAGTCGATGCCCAGCTCTTTCAGCTTCGTAAAGTCCTCGGGGCGGCAGTAATTCGCATACACCGCTTCGCCGGTCACGTCTCCGGAAGGAGACGAGCCATTGAAAGCGGGCGTGACGCGCGGATCGTTCTGGAACGGTTCGTTGCCGTCGACGTGCTCCGGCGTAGGGCCGGTCATCAGCAGCTTGCCCTCCGCGTCGTATGCTTCGACCTTCACCGATTTGGGGAGATTCAGCCAGGCCTTGTAGGGAACGATGCTCGTCTCGAGTCCCGCCTCTTTGAATTTCGACGCAACATACTGAGCCGTCTTGTAGTCCTCAGGCGAAGCCGCAATGTGCGGCTTCGCGGTCAGAGTTTTCAGTTCCTCGCCCGCAAGTTTGGCGTCGGGCACAGCAAGAAAGGTCTGATCGGTGTGCGCCTCTTCCGCCGCAAAGTCGTGGTAGCCGAGAACCGAAGAAGCCGGCGTCGTCGATTGGGCGCCGAGGAAGAACAGCGTTGGAAGAACCAGAGCGGCAACGGAGAGGACGGGAACGCGCGAAGACATCAGTCGGAATTCTCCTGGATGTGAGGATCGACGGCGGGCTGAACAAGCAGGGTATCACCGGAGTTGCTCGCGGAATTCAACCAGAAATCGACGGGGGCGCCATCCCCGCCTCCCGAAAGCCGAAGCGACGTGTTCGACCCTCCTCCCGGTTCGGCGAACCGTCCCCTGGCAGGAGACAGAAACTCGAGCTGGAGCATCGATGCATGTAGGCCCGATGTGCCGGGGCGCAATCCTGAAAATCGCCACCGCTACAGGACCTGAATCGATCGCTGGAGGAGAGAAGAAATGAGAAAACTATTTGCCGGTTTTTGCTGCGTCGCCCTGTGCTGCATGCCTGCGATGGCACAGAAAAAAGCACCGATGACCGATCAGCAGTTCGTTGACTTCGCTGCGCAAACAGACATGGTCGAGGCCAACCTCGGGCAGCTGGCGCAGACGTCTTCCGATTCGCAGTCGGTCAAGGACTATGGACAGATGCTGGTAACCGATCACACCAAAGACTTTTCCGATCTGCACGCCGCTGCGCAGCAGGCCAGCCTCACCGTTGCGGATGCAATCGACGCCACGCACAACAAGCAGATGATCGATCCTTTTCAGAAGCTGAAAGGAGCCGCATTCGATCGCAAGTTCGCCCAGGAGATGACGGCTGGCCACGAGAAAGCGATCGCGGTTTACAAGAACGAAGCCGACAATGCTCAGAACCCCGCGATCAAAACCTACGCACAGAACGCGCTCCCCGTTCTTCAGAAGCACGAGGACGCTGCAAAAGATCTCGCGAAGAAAAAGTAGCGTTCCTTCTTCAGCGATAACAGCTCACCCGGCCTGCGGATGGTACCCGCAGGCCTTGCTTTGCCTGCCTTGCCCTCCGACGGCGTCACAGCCGGTTGAGCCACTCATCCTTCCACTTGATGTTGCAGCCGAGGCTCGGGTGCTGCTCCGTGCTCACCGGCTCGCCCGCAATCACTGCTTTCAAAGCAGCACGAAGATCGCGCCCCGTGACCGGAATGTCATTGCCCGGCCGGCTGGAGTCCAACTGGCCCCGGTAGACCAGCGCGCCCGAACCGTCGAACAGGAAGAAGTCCGGCGTGCAGGTGGCGTCGAAGGTCCGCGCCACCTCCTGCGTCGGGTCGTACAGATAAGGAAAGACGAAGCCCAGCTTCAGAGCCTGTTCGGCCAGCGACGCAGGCGAGTCGTCGGGATAGTTCTCCGCGTCGTTGGAGGAGATGGCCACGAAGCCAATGCCGGAGTTGCGAAAGTCGACGGCGAGCTGCGCAAGCTGCTTCTCCACGTGCTTCACGAACGGACAGTGGCAGCAGATGAACATCGTCAGCAGGCCTTTGGGCCCCATCAGCGTGGACTGAGTGTGGACCTGATTGCTGCGAACGTCCTTGAGGGAAAAGGCCGGAATCTGCGTGCCGAGCGCGAGCATGGCGGATTCAGTGCGAGCCATCGATCAAACCTCCAACGGGTCTAGGGTAACGCGGCGACAGAGTTGAGGAGTCGGCTGAGGTGCGCTGAGTGGTCAAAAGAACAGGATCAGCAATAAAGACAGGATGCGCCGAATTGAACGCCGGATGCAGGCGGCGAGACACCGAAACTATTTCGTCGAAAGTCCGTCTTCGTGGACAGCAGTGGAACGAATGGAATCGATGAAAACGACTTCCTTTGCTGAGGTACTAGTATGGGACCTTCTTGTGGTTTTTCTGCCCTGGATTTTCGCAGCAGGTTGTCGAAGCTCGCTGTTTTCGTCGCTTGCCTTCTGATGGTTCTCCTCGCCATTCCTCCCCAGGCTCTCGCGAAAACCAAACCGCTGAACGCAACCACCGCACACTCTCGCATTCTGAAACGGGGCATCGATAATCCGATCGGAGTGGAGCTGAGCAACGGCGTCGAGCTGATGGGAAGAATCATCGCCATCAACACAGACTCCTTCACCATACAGTTGTTCAACGATCCGGAGCCGGTCACGGTGAACTACGCCGACGTGATCGATCTGCGGACGGGGCCAACGCGCGGCTTCTGGATCATGACTGCGGTGGGGGTTGGGGCTGTGGCCGGCATGGCAATCTGGGGCTTCGCACACGTGCACAATCTTCAGCAACAAAATCAGCTGCCGAATATGCCAACGCCGCAACCGATCCCTTAATCCAGTCGCGGTTATGCTGGTGGCGTGAGCGCGAAGCGCAGCTTCGAGGGTACGCTGCGGCCCGACGGCACCGGCCTGAACTGGACCGTCATCACGGTTCCGTTCGATCCGGCGAAGGCATGGCCGAAACGGCAGCGCCTGCGCGTGCGGGGCACGATCAACGGATTCGCGTTTCGCACCTCGCTGTTCCGCGCGCGCGACACCAGCTACATTCTCCTGGTCAACAGGAAGATGCAGAAGCAAGCCGGAGTCCGGCAGGGGCACGTGGCGGCGGTTGTGCTCGAGCCGGATCTTGAGGAACGCCCACAATCCACACCACGCGAACTGGAGAAGCTGCTGCGGCAGAACCGCGCCCTGAGCAGGTTCTATGAACAGCTCAGTGATTCGATGCGGAAGGCAATCATCGATCAGATCGAGCAGCCAAAGAGCGCGGAAGTGCGCGCGGGACGGGCGGAGCTGTGGGTGGAGCGAATGATGCTGGCCATCGATGGCGAGCGGGTGACTCCGCCCATTCTGGAGGCAGCGTTTCAGCGCCATCCTCGAGCCCGCGACGGATGGCAGGCCATGACGCCGATCCAGCGGCGTGGCCACCTGATGGGGATCTTCTACTACCAAAGTCCGGAATCGCGGCAGAAGCGGGCGCAGAAGGCGATTGAAGAGGCCCTGCGGGCTGCAGAGAAGGGGCGGCGAGAACGCGCACCCACAAAGGCTGGCTTCAGCGAATAGAGATTGAGTTGAGCCGGAAGCCGGCAGGCCAGCAGGCGGCAGGGCGATTGTCGCGGACCGAACGTGCAGCGAGCCCGAGCGCTGCACTCAGGGGCAGCCTTGCTTCCCGGGGTTGTGGGTTTGTTTCTTCGCCGTGCGATTCGCAGAGCCGATGGACGCTGGCGATCCGAGTTGTGAAGGCGTTCCCGGGGGGTTCAATCGCCCCCCAATAAATCAATGAGTTAATCGGAATGCCGCTCAGTGTCGAGGGCAGAGGAGGAAGCTGCGGCGGAGGACTGAAAGGCGGCAGGAAGAGAAGCTCCGGTACGCCGGTAATGCTGTGTATTTAATACTTAGATAATACCGTCGAGGAAATATTTGACCCCACTTTAGCAGCTATAGTCCTCAATGTATGGCGGAGTCTGTACCACAGTGGTGGGCAGAGTCATACAACTTTTGTTGAGGAGTACTTCAGTCATGAAGGCCGTCAAGACCCTAATTCTCGGATTGTGTATTGCAGGCGCGACCGCTGCTTTTGCGACCTCGCACATCGGTTCGGTTCCAATGAACTCGAGCCATCAGGCGACCGTGGCAGCCATGCCGATTCCGCGCTGCGGCCCCAATTCCACCGGCTGCAGCAACGGCTGGGTGGCGGCCATGCCGATTCCGCGCTGCGGCCCCAATTCCACTGGCTGCAGCAATGGCTGGGTGGCGGCCATGCCGATTCCGCGCTGCGGCCCCAATTCCACTGGCTGCAGCAACGGCTGGGTGGCGGCCATGCCGATTCCGCGCTGCGGCCCCAATTCCACCGGCTGCAGTAACGGCTGG